>Ga0209671_1005396_pt1 | contig 12932 bp, 9 predicted proteins | sample WorMetHERISLAND2_2_FD_187401 | JGI IMG/M metagenome (GOLD analysis project Ga0209671, IMG submission 187401) | Marine gutless worms symbiont microbial communities from Max Planck institute for Marine Microbiology, Germany - Olavius geniculatus... | ecosystem: Host-associated > Annelida >... | reverse complement strand
ATGTTGATAAATTTAAAAAGCCTGTCACCAGTGCTTGTTATGATAAGCAGCATGTCTGTGCCTATTTGCAACCGTGTTCACGCTACACGAGATAATTGCGGTAAAATTAATAACCACTTTTAAGAGGGTAGCCGTTTTTGACGCCCGCCTGCGCCTGCCTCCTTGAACCTAGGGGGTCGGGACTTGAACTGCTAAAGTCTACGTTGAATGCTGAAAATTTCATATGCAGGTTGTCTTGGTCTATCCCCAGCCAGTTCATCGCAATTCAGTGTTGAAGTGTGCGCTGCATCCAAAAATTGCGAAAAATTCACTAAAAACCTCTTTTTGAGGGGTTCAAGGTCGTTCAAGGTCATCGATGTTGATAAATCCAAAAGGCCTGTCACCAGTGCTTGTTATGATAAGCAGCATGTATTTACCTATCTGCAACCGTTTTCACATTATTCGAGCCAATAAAGGCAAAATGACGTCTTTTTAGGGGGGTACCCCTCTTTGACGCCTTCGTTCGAGGGGAACCCTTGCACCCAGTGGCACGAAATTTTGTCACGATAAACTAGAGACTTGGGGCAGCCCACAATGAAGATTTCGTGATCCTAGCTTGCACCGTTTTGATACAGATCACGAGTGTGACAGACAGACGGACGGACGCCCAGACGATGGCAAAGACGCGCGAAGCATTCTGCTTACGCGCGTAAAAATTTTCGTTTATCGTGTTATCGTCAGCAGCCGGTCGTTGAGACGTCGACGGCTGATGAAAGACGTGAGTCCAAGCCGCGCGTTGTGAGATTTGCCGACGAAGAACCACAGACGAAGCCACAGCCGACGCCGCAGGCTGCAATTCCACCCGCCAATGCTCACCATCTTCGTGAAGAAAAACTGTGCAGCGTCTGCCAGCATTCGGAACAAGGTATAGTGCTCGATTGTCTCCTTTTTATTTTCACTTCGAAACAGTTTATGTATAACACATTCTTCTTTTTAAGCGGCCATCCTAATAGGCCGCGTTGAGTCTTTGTCGTCCACCTGTTTGTCTGTCCGTAGGCCTTCATGTCCCGTACGGCCTCCTGACACGAAAACAAAAGGGCACAAAAACCATATGTAATAGGTCCTAATAATAATACAGCATTTATTTATATATATGTAAAAAAACTTATCAGTTTAAAACTGTGTAAGGACGATGTGATGATATCATTCTTCTAAAACAGTTCTCGCATCATATAACAACAAGTCATATCGCGATCGTGACGATTTTGCAAAACTGAAATTCACGGAGTAGGTTAGTTTCAAGACCCTCTTCCGTCAAATTCTCAAACTTTCAAGACCGTATGTGGTTTTCGTTGACTTTCCAGGTTCTGAAAAAGTGGAATTTTTTGAAGTGTTTTCAAGGACCTAGCTGTGGCCCCGCTGTACGTGTAATGTCTGTTTTTAGAGGGCAGTGGAGGTGGCAGCGAGTCGGGCAAGCTGTGTCTGCACGCATTCTGCGTATCCTGCGTGCAACAGTACTTCAGCGACAGTCAGCACTGCTGTCCAGTCTGCGGTATCAGTGACCAACAGCAGCAGCGGCCGCAGCAAGGCACTCAGCCTTCACACGGCGTCATGATCGTCACCTACGACAACGCATTCCGACTACCCGGCCACGAGACCACATCACGCGGAACGATCGTCGTCTCATACAGCTTTCCACCCGGCGTTCAGCAGGCAAATTCAAAGTGTCTCAGAAAAAAACTGGCAGACTGTGCAATAACTTTCCATTGGCCGACTTTTAATAATTTTTGGCATGCAACAACATGAAGAAACTTGACGTAAATGACTGCAGTTTTGCCCACCTCGCCATAATATTGTTGTTACAATACCTTGTGAAATTCAGTATGTCGTAGTTTGTCTGTTTACAACAATAAATTCATAAACAGTAAATTCATATTGGGTAGAGCATTATATAACGTCTTTGACGAAAAATACGTCACTTCATACCTGTCTAGTTTCGTTTGCTGTTCTGGCCATTGGCTGCACTTTTGGAAGTTCATATTACGACATCATTGTCATTTTATGTTGCCATTCGACTCGCGAAGAATGCAAATAACAGACAGTGGTCATCATTGCTTGAAATCTAAACTCCCTAAATTCTGTAGTTGGAAATATTTTTGCCAGAAATCTTTGAAGTTAAGACGACGAAGTATGAGAAGAGGATAGCAAAGGGAAATTTATTATTTGAGGCTGGCATAGCACTGTCTACAGAACAAACTAAAACTGTGCATTTATTGTTTATAGGATTACCAGCCAACTCCTGGACGCAAGTATAACGGCGTGTCGAAAACTGCATTTTTTCCACTGTCAGTAGAAGGCTCGTGCATCGTTGATTCACTGCAAAGAGCATTTGACAACCGACAGGTGTTTGCGCTGGTTCCAACGGCAGACGGACAATCAGAGGAAATCACCTGGAACGGCATTCTCCACAAAACGAACATATACGGCGGACCACAAAAGTAAGGCCGACCACTTTGCAAGTTTCTGCATTATGTACGCTGAAGGACTGTAATAATGTGCAAGTTTTTCACAGAAAAGATTGAGTGCTCGAAATTTCAATTTTGTCCCTAAATTTCCCCAAGTTTTGCATTTTTGAACAAAGAATTTTCCACAAAAATAAGACTTTCCAAAACAATTGACAGCCAAAAGTTTAGGAATTCAATTGGCTGCACTGATATTGTGCACTGGGTGTGACAGGGCAGGGACACAGCAGGTTTCCCACTTTTTTTCTAGGGAGGGGACGTTACACCAGGCCCGTCAAGAGCCACAGCGGGGCCCTGGGAAACATTATCGTGGGGCCCCTCTAGGGAGAAAAATTTTTGAATTATTTTTTATAATGGTGCATCATGGTGTACTTTATATTCTTTGAGCGACGGCGGGCTTAACAAACGTCACCGGGTAAGGGGTAACTTACCCCCTACCCTCCCCTGTCGACGAGCCTGCGTTACACCCACTATTTTTCTGTAAGGACCTAATCCATATAGACAGAAGGCAAGTAGTTTAATCTGCCAGCTATAAGCCATGTTGTGTTTATACCACTTTTGGTGTAGGTCCATTAATTTGTTTTCTCGTTCTCTGTGTACAGTTGTTTGTGATATTTATTTACAGACGTTTCTGCAGCTGAAATAATTAGATTCAGGATGAGTTTCAATGTATTATAATAATTTTATTTTTGCTACACGCTGGTTTTAAAGAAGTGCAAAACAGTCAGATTGTAGAAATGTTCAGTGACATTACTTTCTGTGTTATGTGCAGATGCGGTTATCCGGATCCAATTTACTTGAGAAGAATCAGACATGAGTTGCAAGCCAAAGGATTTCAGTAACTTCACACTGTCTCAACCATTTCCAGTCACAACCTGTACTCACTGGAATGCCTTCCACTGAGTAAATAATGCTAACTGACCAGCTTTTACAGCGTCAGGAATTTCAGTGATACACCGTGTTTGAATTGTGAAAAATTAGCTGAGGGAGGTTGAACTTTTTGACGGTCGGAGACCGAAGAAAATTGTGATGTGAATCGTATGTATATATACAGTATTTAGCTGACCCCCTGTACATAATTTGGCAGTGTGTTAGGGGGATTGAGAACACAGCCGGGGGGGAGTTCAACTTCCCCAACCCCCGGCAATTCAAACGCTGATGATACACACACTGATGGTTTATAGAGGAAGCAGTCACAAAAATGTTAAGATCATTTGTCTTGTTACCAGGCCCGTCGAGAGGGTGGGGGTAGGAGGGGGGTTAGCTACCCCAATCCCCGCGACGTTTGGGTGCCCCGCCGTCGGCCAGAAATACAAGTATGCCAGAATGTACCATTTTGAAAAGAAAAATCCAAAATTTTTCTCCATAGAGGGGCCCCGTGAAAATGTTTGGGGCCCTGCGAGAATGTTTCCCCAGGCCCCACTGTGGCTCTCACGTGCTACTTGTATATGCTGCAATATATTTAATAATGATAACAGATATTATAAATTAATATAATGCCTGCAGTACCTGTTGTGAAAAGTCTAAGCCTCCCATTCTTATAATTTTTGGGTTGGGACACCAAAAACCCTCCAAATTCAGGACATTTTCCATTTAGCTGATCCACCAAGTACAACATACGTACAGAAATGTAATGTTAGTAATTTACACAATTGATATTTCTTTAACTGCAGATAATTTATGACAACTTCAAGACTGCCAAGGGCAGGGTTGCCACTCCCTGGGACATATAAAAGCTTACCCATGTGCGTGCACCCTCACAGTGAACAAGATTAATGTCATTTATATGATCTGTCACCATTTCCATTGAATGAATATTATTCATTTTTGAAAGATTTTGGACAAATCTATTTATTTTAAGACATTTAAGGCCTTCAAATTGCAGGAATTTCATTCAGCACGAATGCGAGAAGCCTAAAAACTCATCTTTGAAGACTGACAACAAGAAGCCTAGCTGTCGCTAAGATGGCCGACCATATTGCCTGGCAATCTGTGAGAGAGGCACTATCGCTGTTTAGTGGGAAAAGGGAGAGTCAGCAATGGAGGGATTAGATAGGGCATTGGTATAGCCTGTTAAACCCCTATTTTGGGGAAACAGGGGGGTCGGTGATGGTATGGTTGGATAGTTTTCAGATAATACATGTGCTACAGACAGATGACAGACGACACATCGTACCCAAGGCTGACCTTAATGGTCGGCCAAAAAGTGGTCAACTATGCAAACTACAAATGTGTATATTTTATATGGTGGAACATAACGTATATGTAATAATATATGAGTGTTTTGCATGTGTATGTGTAAAAATATTAGCTGGCAGAAACATCTGCAGTAACCTGTGAACTGTTTATATTAATTATCTACATTATCCGGACCAAACACTGTACATGAAAACTGACTATTGATACACATGATAACACTCAACTGATGTCTGTACGATTCATGGTTTGTGTGTGTCATTAAATAAAGCACAAGATTTTGTATCTCACAGTGATCTTGCTGGAAATACAGGAGGCCAAAAAATGAACTGTTTTTGAGCATTGATGGCTTAGCGACAGTTAGTAGTAGAGTGTCAAAACTTTTGGAATTTTGTTTAGAAAAGTGTATAACTTGCATATAAGCATGTTTAAATATTCTTTGCCTAATTTGTGTAAACCTTAGATTTTTGACACATAACACAGGTTTTCTGCCACAAACTGTTGCTAAGTTATCAATGCTTAAAAACAGTCCAGTTTTTTGGCCCACCCTGCACTGTAGAACTTCTAATGCAGGGCAGATCTCAAGCAGAAGCCAAGTATCTAATGTGAGCTGGGACTCTAGGATACTTGTTATCTCTTGCCAAGTGAACTTAGTGAACAGGGGAGACAATGTGTTTATCGGATTTTCTGTCCATTGTTCCATCTGCCTGTGAGCAATGGCGTAACATCATAATAACAGTGACATCATTACATGAAGCAGATTTAAATATTGGACAACAATCGTGCACCAATACTGATACACCACAATGTTCACTATGCAATAGCCCAGTAACCGCCCAACAATTCTAGGGCACTTTTATAATAGAAGCACAGGGCTTGTATTAAACGTTTTACAGTACAAATCTTGACAATTGCTTGTTTCTTGTTTGGTGAGAAACGGTAACAAAAAAAATAAAGCACACATACAAAACTAAATGACAACAGTCACTACTATGAACACCGACTCAGTTACTATCAGTTCAGTTGGGAGCTGCTTACAGAAGCTCATGAAAATACAACAAAAACGTTTTCCAAGAAACATGTACATGGGCTAGGCCCACAGCCCGTGGGCCAGGACTAGAAATCATCTCATTGGAAACAGGCCAAGCTGAAAAAAATTCAACAAACCAGACTGCACTGGATTAATGAAAAGCAACATTTGAGATCAAAATTGTCAAATTATCAAGCTCACCCAAAAAAGTGAATTTTATCTTAACTAAATGGCTGTTCTATTGCTTTCATACGCTATCTGTTTATAGCAATGAAAATTAATCCGCAAAATATCAGTGAAAAATCAACAAGCTGAGGCAGGATACAAAACAGACTCAGACAAAACAAGCCATACTGGAAAGTAAATGAAACGGCTGAATAATTTAGGCCCATACACAGCTGCGTTTCGCAATAATATTAACTACTGAGATGCTAACAGCAGAATCGGCAGAGCTGTGTGTCAGTAGGTTGGGGCAGGAAGTTGTAATTTTCCAACAGACACTACAAATCTCCAGTGGGAATTCCACCAGACAGCTGCAAATTTCCGACAGAAGCAATTACAGGTGCTGAAACTTTCAGTTTTGCCACTAAAATTTCCATATTTTCCAAAAATGGGAAGTGGAGGGGTTCCAGTCCTGGATTTTGCATTTTGGATTAAAATTTTTGAACTGGAAGATTTTTGGACAATTTTCTGATGACAGCCACATCCCCCCTGCCCTGCAGAGTGCAGAACTCTATTCACTGTTTGTTATCATCATCATCATCACTGGATGAGTGTGAACGAGCTTTCTCCAATGCACTCTCCATCTCAGACACTGTTGCTGCAGTGCTGGCATTCAACGCAGGCTTTGCCTTGAGATCTTTGAGCTGCCTCGCTACTTTGTCGAGCTTATCGATGTCCTTCAGTGAGACCTGCCCGGAACCACGCTTTGCTGGCGCAACCTACGACACATCCACAGTAATCAATGTACCACAGCAGTACTCATGATAATCCATCAGTATTTGTCTTACTAATGTGAACTGATCAAACGGATAGCGTGCAAATTTCCAGTGTGCTGGTAAAAAATTATAAAAGTCAAACCACATGATGGTATCTTTCAACAACAACAAACGATTCTCACAATGACAACAAAAACACAAGACAACAGTCATGACGATAATGATGATATATGTGACTAGTAGCCTGGAATCTGCGAATGGAGTGCAGTTACCTGTGATTTGTCAGGCTTCCAGCCAATAAAGTAAAGAATCTGAAAGACTGCCGGCACACCTTCACTGTTACCGTACTTCTCTGCATGCAATCACATCAAGTTCCGACACTTTTACTGAAAAATTTCCCGCACCATCAAAATGTTTTCCCAGTACATTATAAAGCCTACCAATGGTTAGACAAATGGCAAAATTTGAAAAGTATTTCCCCCAGAGCCCAACAGGAGATTTCAGAGAGTGTTGCAAACTCCTCTAACAGGTTCTGGGGCAGAGCCCTAGATGAAATCAAATTTGATGCGGTTTAAACCTCACAGAAGACATCCGATTGGAGGATATCCAGGATTTTCATTTTCCAGGACTTTCCAGGACCTTAAGCTTTAATTTCCAGGACTTTCCAAAACCAAACACACGGCCACGAGCCCAAAAATCAAGGCACAGCGCAGACCCACCTGTCACTCATTCAGCCCGACCCAGTCCATTTACTGCGACAGTTTTTTAGACTGGGCTTTTTTAGCCCCCCCCCTAAAATTCAAGCCTGGCCCAGCTATGCAGTAAAGGAGTCTAAATTAATTGGAAGAGATTCACGTGATGTCACATACGCCATGCATGTCACGCAGTGCAATGCAACCGACACTGCAGGTTGCAGTAAAGCAAAATGGACGAAAATAGTGAATCAAACACTTGCTGATATGGGTTGTGATAGGTTTACTGTTACCATGTTTTTAGAAGTTAGGAAACTTTGGACGAAAATGGACCGTAACACAGAACAGGCTTGAGGCAAGCCGAAAGTAGACCCAGCCTAGCGGGCCACCTGGTTCATGTAGAAGTCTAATGTATACCTGTGCACTCAGACACCCATCCAGATACTAAACAGATACTTCACAGAGTAACACCGATGTATTACCACTACACCACATTTCCAACTGAGTAAGTATAATACTAATACTATTAAATAAAATATACCTTTATATATGGCTGCAGCAGCTGCAATCGTTTCTCTGCTAAGAGTTAGTTGTCGGTTCCATGCACAGTTGTTTTCACCCATCCCTGAACACAAGCACATAACATTATATGGCAGGTGATGCTCTGTAGTACTGCAATGGGTTTCCCATCTATAGCTATACACAACCTTTAACCGTTATAACCAAATCAGAACCCAATAAAAACCACGTTTAAAAATATCTGCAGAATGAAGACACAAAAAATTCATATCATATGACCAACATGTTGCATACACAAACAACTGCATGACAGAACCACTTGTGCGCATGGGTCAGTGGCTTGTAGACCGGGGGGCTAAAACTAGAAATTTCAAAACAGCGATGTTAATCAGGCCAAAAGATACACAGAGAAGAATAAAGCCCAATTTAACTTTAAAAAATGTTTTATTTTCTCTTCTGAAGAACAGCTACAGATAACCATTGAAGATCACATATTCGATCACGACTAAGCTACGCTGTAAGTTTATTCAAAGCAACTGAATGAGGGTTCATCAGATCCAAAATGTTTGGATCCAGTTGCATCCGTATCAAAGCTGGTTACCCAAAACCACTAAATATCCAGCCTCATATTCATCTGAATCTAGTGCACCCTTATAAGCGAGCTTATTTTCCGCATAAAGCACACAACTGCCACTCCACACATGCCGGTACCGTAGATGACTATACCAACCTTTGAGGTCATGCATCAACTCAAACATAGAAGGGTAGTTGATCACAATCTCATCAAGATCCTGCACCAGCAAACAATGCACTTCATTAAACGAATACTTTCAATCCATCACATCAGACAGTATCATATTTGGCGAACGTTTCCCATATCTGGCACAAGTAATCGACTCTGCTGTGTTGCGAAAACAACTGAATACAATTATCTTTTTGTATTTGCCACGTGGCAGCACAGTCTATTTATGAAAATGTAATCAACTGAGAAATGGGCCAAAGCTAATGTTCCCTGAAATTTTGAGCCAAGTCGGTCTTTAACTTTTTGCATAATCCTGTTAAGAAACTTACTTGCCCTATGGTGACAAAATCCGAAAATGCGATCCTGGATCCTGATGCCTATCTCGATCACCACCAAAATCTTGCACACTCCATGCTGGGCAATGACTAACCTTCCCTGATAATTTCAGTCAAATATGGATCTAGTTTTCTGTGTAATACTGTTGACAAACCAACAGATAAATAAATAAATAAATAAATAAACAGAGGCAATCACAAAAACTTGCTGTTGGCGAAGGAAACTACACCATAGCTTGCATTGTATACAAATAAATCTTAATATTAATGCAGGATATTAACGAATAAAAATGTAAGTTAGCAAAAAACATTACCTGTAAGCTAAATAACCTAACTGCTAAATATACTTCTTTATAATTTGATCAATTAAACAAATTATAAATCTCTACTTGCAATAAGTACTCAGTAAATCTGACAAATTTTTTAAAATACAGCATCATCCAAAATTAGTCCATATATAAAATTTAAGTACTTGAACGATAAAGAATTACTTATTCATCAAAATTAACAGCAGCAGTAAGCACGAGAGTTTAGACACAAAGAGAGAAATGCATACTAGCGTTAAGAGAGCAAATCCAGATCTGTTGAGCAAGCCTCCAAGGTCCTGAGGGGATGTAAAAGGTGAGACGTGGGCTGCAAACCCCTACCAGACATCCAGTCACACCTTTCATCACTTTGTCACACTAAAATACCTTCAAGCGTGCCATGAAAAATCTAGCTTACATCTCACAAACCCCCAAACTTTAAAGTTTTACAACTTATTAATCTTTCTTACTGTTAGTTAATATCCTATTACAGCTTCAAACCTATAATGCATCATAAGTCTGATTTTAGTTTTAATAATAACTGTGTTTTTATCTCTTATATATTATTTCTCTGTCACTCGCTTAACAGTAAACTCGTCACTGCAATTTGTACGCTCCTTCTTTTCAGCACTGGAGCTGTCATACTTCCAAATAAACCCAAATTAGGACACCAGGCACATAGCCAAAAAAACCAGCAGCTTTTATTAGATAAACTACTAAATGTAGTTATTTACCCACACAAAAAATCCACACCAAACATATTCTGATTTTAGTTACTTGTACTACTGATAATGAAATATTTCATTAGGTTGTTTTATGCACTTTAAAAAATATGAATCTGCAATTTCCTGCGATATTTATTCGATGCATACACCATCTAGCAGAGCTTGTTTTAATATCTTGAAACCCAAAAACCCACAGAGTTGGCCTTTGTAAAACCTCATGTCTAACCTGAAAATCCCAAAACCTGATACCACTGGGTTGGACTATTTTAACAAAAACTCTATTTTTAAAGCCTGAAATAAACTTGGTATGCTTTCATTTGAAGCAGCAAAATTTGCTGCCATAAGGCAAAAGGCTAGCGACTAAAATGTAGATTTTGAGTGCAGATGATACTGACCCCGCGTCTTTCTGTTTCGGCCAGTTGCAGAGCGACACGCAATTCATGCAACGTTTCACCACCAAACATTGCACCCAGCAAGCATCCGTCGTTCCGCAGCATCCGCCATATCTGTCAGCAACAATGATTTCTTGACATATTTCCTCACCAAATGAAAAATAATACACTTGAACCAGCTGCAGAAATTAACAACTAATTAACTGATAAATTGCTAAAAACAATGGATTAAAATTTTTTAATGATCAAAATTTGATTAAACTATTAAACTTCTTAATAGCCTAAAATGACTGATGATCACTGATCAATGTTTGTAATCTACTTTTATTTCACACAGCATGTTACAAAAATTGTTACTTGTGTAGGGTTAGTTTAACATTCTGACATTGTGAGCTCTGACTACACAGTTTGTGCAGGCTACCGCATCACCATTACTTGTTACGCTCGACAGTCCGTCTGTCTGTCCATCACACCTTTGAGCACTATCAAAACGGTGCAAGTTAGGATCACAAAATCTTCAATGTGGGCTGGCTGCCTCTAGGATTCATTTTTCGTGATAAAATTTCACACCCCTGGGTAAGGGGGTTCCCCTCGAATGAGGGCATCAAAGAGAGGTACCCCATAGAAAAAACGTTGCTTTGCCGCTATTGGCTCGCCTATTGTGAAAACGGTTGTAGATAGGTACAGACAAGTTGCTTATCACAACAAGCAAATGTGACATGGGCTTTTTAGTTTTATCAATATCGATGACCCTGAAGGTCAATATCGATGACCCTGAATGACCTTGAACCCAGAAAAGAAAGATTTTTGGCACATTTTTCGCATTTTTTGGCTGCAGCGCACACTTTAAGAGTGAGTTGCGACGAACTGGAGATAGACCAAGACAACCTGCATTTGAAATTTTCAGCAACAAACATAGATTTTAGTAGTGTTAAGTACCAACCCCCTAGGTTCAAGGAGGTCTGGGCACATGTTAAACAGGGGTACCCCTCTAAAAATTGGTTATTTGATCGATATTGGCTCGTCTAACTTGAAAACAGTTGCAGATAGGCATATACATGCTGGTTATCATAACAAGCACTAATGACGAGCTTTTTGGGGTATCTACCTCGATAACCTTAAATTACCTTGAACCCCCAAAATAAGGGTACGGAGTGTACAGTAGCTTCACTGATAGAACATTTGTTAATGCTACATCATGCCGACATGACAGACCTGTCGTAGTGTACCAGGCAGATTGTTGACCCAGTGCATGCTGTAACAGCACAAACACTCCAACTGAATGCATGTTACAATTAGAAGTACTTAATATTATTATTAATAATAATAATAGTTTAATAGCCAAGACAATGTTCATGGCACTGCTGTCATTGTGGGACTGCCACTGTGAGAGTTCAGCAAGTTCATTTGATGAATGTAGTATGAGTGCCGGGTGGCCACCGACCCTCGGACTAAACCAATCAGCTGGAGCCACAGATCCGCCTAAACTGACAGTTACAGCGCTACACTCACCATCGCTATTTACCATTTGTTACTACTCAGCCCAAAAGCTGATACTCATTTTACCATTCCACAGAGGGTAGAAGGCTGAGTTGACTTAGCTGGCTGGTTTCATACCGAGATGGTTTACATGCCTACAAACAGTCACCCATCCAAGTACTAACCAGACCCACCATAGTGAGTAAGTGAGTGAGTGAGTAGGGTTTAACATCCCACCCGACACAGCATAGATCATTTCGGGCACAGCCTTTCCAGGCGGAATGGAGACATAATAACGGAACAGTAAGTTTAACCTTTACAGAAACACAAAATACAACTAGAGATTTGGGGCAAAGCCCAACGTGAGTCCGCCCGGCGCCCTAAGTCTGATTGGGAGAAATTAGAGGGGGGGGGGTAAAATTTTCCCGGCATCAAAATCACGTGGCCCAAACTCAAATGCATTGGCATACACAAACGCGCATTGTCGACTTAGGGTAGGTCAACATGAGCGCTTATAACTTTGTTCGTAGTGTACGGAATTCCACAAATTTTTTTGTTCAACGCCGAAAGGATCGTTCTCGTCAACGCCGTTTAGATTTTGTTGCTATCTTCATTGATTTCAGAGATATTTGCGCTCAAACTCGAAAGTTGTCGTAAAACGTACTAAATTTTGGACGTTTTTTGCCCTCCCAAATTTTAAGGGGGCAGTGACCCCCAAAAGTTGCACCCGCGTTGTCACCCCCATCTAACAGCGCATCACGTGGCAAATTTTAATAAAGCTACTCCCTCTGGCTCCAAAGTTCTCGCGGCTAATACGCTACATTTTAAGACAATTTTTCACTCCCCTTTGAAAAATGTTGTAAGAAGGGCCCCCGTCCCAGGTGGGGGGGTGCGCTACTAAAAATTGGTCATTCTCTAACGCACGTAAAAATTTGGGGGCGCAGCACCCCCTAGGGGCCGAAATATGGCCTTCCGAAAAATTTGATTTTGGTGGGTAAACATTAGCCGCGTAATCTCTGATGTTAGTGGACTGAAGTTCACACAATTTTTTTATTCAACGCGGAATTAACTGTATTTG
>Ga0209671_1005395_pt1 | contig 12935 bp, 8 predicted proteins | sample WorMetHERISLAND2_2_FD_187401 | JGI IMG/M metagenome (GOLD analysis project Ga0209671, IMG submission 187401) | Marine gutless worms symbiont microbial communities from Max Planck institute for Marine Microbiology, Germany - Olavius geniculatus... | ecosystem: Host-associated > Annelida >... | reverse complement strand
ATCAGTTTTTTTAGCAACAACTGGATGGTGGATGCACTTAAATGATCTATGCATGTATAGACAAAATCAAAGCAGAAATTCACAGTTCAGTGGATCACTGAAAAATGTTCCTTGTAGCAGTAACAGAAGTTCTACTGACAACTGAGCAGTGACAACTGGCTATGCCCAAAAGTTGAAAGAATAGGCCAATTGAACATGTGTAATTAACATCAATTATGTTCTTTAAGAGCCGGTACGAGATGAACAAAACAAGAAAAGCCCAGCTAACTGTTGGAAACTTTCCTCACTATAAAATGTAGTATTAAATTTCTCTATAGTGGAAACGGGCTTTTAGGGTCTAGGCCCTTGGGATGCCACGTGTCTGCAGCATGACGTGCTGATTGGCCGATCCGAGGTCACGTGATGACCTCATGCTAAGGGCCAGTACTCTCTTGCTGCTAGGAAAGACAGAGACAGTCGATCGAATATTATTCTTCGTAAAATCTAGCATTAAAATATGATGTGTAAGTTGCCGAATGACTTAATTCTGGTAACAATACAACTGTCAACATAACGCAAAGGGAAACGCGCAACAGCAGTGCATGTTTGAAAGCCCAGTAAAACAAAATCAGTCGCCAAAGGACGCCAAACGACCGGCGGCTAATTGTCTATAGTGTTTTACTTGTACTCACCAGAGGGTGTGACCTGTCTCGCTCTGCCAATGCCGTATCGGCTGGAAATCGCAAATTTTCCCTACCACCCCCTCACTTGGCACCTTCATTCTGGGTGACCCCCTCCAAATTTATCGAAAAGCTTTATGGTTCCTGAAACTAGAGTGTTCCAGGCAGCTGATGGTGAAGATTTGGTGACTCCAGCTTGCACCGTTTTTGACTGATCCACCCGTGTGACAGACAGACAGACAGAATTGCGATGGCAAAGACGTGCTACAGTAGTAGCTGCTGTTGCATGTAAAAAATACTAAAACGACGTAGAAATGGACAAGACCCATAATGCAGCCTATTAAGATGACTGCATAAAATATAATAAACAATGCAATAAATGAAGTACAGCATACATCTGGAACTAACCAAACGTGAGATGTAACAGTGTCATTCTGATGTTTCCATGGCTTCGAAGCATAAATGGCCTCACCATTCACTGCAAGCCAGCTGCCAAGCTGACGCAAACGTTCCTCAAATATCGGTCCTATCAGCCCATCAGATGCCGGTCCAACGTTAATCAGAATATTACCACCACAACTGCAATGACCAACATCAGTTCAGCTCATCACACCTTGATGTCAACTCAACTCAACACTACAGCCATCAGGCTTGTCTAACTGTCGACCAGATGTCAATGTCAATGTCAGTATTAAATTTATATAGTGCAATATCATAAAGCATCTCTATTGTGCTGAATACACTAATATCTCGCGAACAGGATAGTTTTTAAGCCGCGCCTTAAGCTAATGCTGCAAAGCGATGGATCACAGAGACTGTCCAGTAATGAGTTCCAAGCCATCGGACCCCAACAGCGAAGGCCTGATGGCGGAATGTGCTTCGTCGAAACCAAGGAACACCGTAAAAAAGTGTCAACTGGAGTGTCAACTGGCAGATCTCAGATGCTGTTCTGGAACTCGCCACCTGATGAGTAGGGCCCACAGTTTTCCACGACAAATTTTGCCAAATTCTTCAGGCCAGTTCGCAGAATTCCACGACTCACTGCAACACAATTGTTCAAATTCCACGGCTAACTGCGATCGTCCGTTTGTGAGTAAACTGAGCTCTATCGTGTCAAAAAACTTCAGTTATTGAAGGCTGGCGTTTTGCTCAGTTATGCTAGCAACATTCAAAGAAAATTATCAATCATTTTTATTCTTTTAAAAAGTGCAATCTGTCAAGTCAAATTGTGTTTATTCATGATTGTGTGCCGTACTATGATGGGTATTAGTAGGGCTCACAGTTTTAAACAGTTCAGTTAGATTTTTCTGTGATACAATTAGTCTATTTAGTTACGTTGTGAAGCCAATGATCGTACTAATTATCGGCCATTTTGCTAATTTTGGTAAAATTCCTTGAAATTCCGTGGAAACATCAATATTCTGTGGAAAAGGGCAAATTCTGCAGCTTGTCTCAAAATTCCGCGACCCACAGAAAACTGTGGGCCCTACTGATGAGCTCAAGAGATCTGGCATGTAGCTTAATACGATAAATAACATCAAATGAAGAAGGCTTTAGACTATGTTAGTGATTACCAACTAAAGTCGGCTTGTAAGGACGCCATATGCATAGCCTCATCTAAGGTTACCCAAATGATTTTTGCTGTTTTAGAGGACTGATATCATCATATCGTCCTTACACAGAGTTTTAAACTAGTAAGTTTTTTTACATATATAACTAAAATAACTAGAAAAGTTTTGTAAACTTATCTCTTAACAATGAGTGCATCTTATGCAAGATTTATGAAAAAACTAAAAAAATGCAACAACACCTGACAGTTTGCACAAGCTGGGCAATAATCTGACTGGTGGTCATATAGTTGGCCACTGCCGAGTTTCGGCGGTAACCCCAAGACGTTTGGTCTATCGGCACACAGCCCTCAAATTTATGTTTTTGCACTATTCCTGCAGCAAACAACACAAAGTACAAAAACCATTTATAACTAAAGACCAAAAACACCAAAACACACGTTGCATTCATACACATGGTCTTTCAATCAGCCCATTTTCTACAGTTACCGCAGGTTAGTCCAGTCTCAAACTTTTGGAAATGTTGTCGCAGTACCGTTATAAGCTGTAAGCACAAAACAGCATAAAAGTACCGTAGGATGCATGGCCAAAACAGCTGAACAGAATTAGTGCAAAAAATCTATCACACCACATGTACATTGTAACTACTTTTAGCCACAATTATCACCAATATACAATAGATCACCGGAAAACAAAAGATGTTTAAGAATGTAAGACAATAAGAAGACTACAGACATAGCTACCAGAAATAATCATACTCATCAGCACCAGACTCACAAAATTCTGCAACGTTACAATATTCAGAGTAAATAAGTTTGGCTTTGAAAATAATAACTTTCACGATAGCACATTTTTAGCTGTACTGTTTATTAAATGGTACATGAACGCACGTAAAGAGCCAAGTGATCTAAATACAAATCAGCAAGTTAGCGTGAAGTTAATGGTGCATGCCAATCATACCTGGATTGAAATCATCACCGCAGGTAAAGTATCCACCATGACGACACAGTGTTCCGGTGCCCCAACGATCATTTGTGACAACAGTGTCTTTAACAGGACTGAAAACAGAAAAAAAGAGTTTCAGTCACACTACTAGTAAGTTTTTTTTACATATATAACCAAAATAACTAGAAAAGCAGACAATGTGCTCTGGATCATATGTGAGTTCAGGCATACAGGCATACATTATGAGTTTCTCACTTCCAACTGAAGTCTACAATGGCATAAATTGGTGCCAATGACAAATACGACCAACCAAGCCAGTTATAATGTCCTGTCAAAATCGAACACATACTTCCAAAATTTTACTAAGCAATTACTCGTTATCTCCACCAAGGTGAGCATAGTGAACAATGGAAGAGTTTAAGAGTTTGGTCGTTCTGTCCTTCTGTCATTCTTTGTGGGTACATGATGACTCATAATAGCAATGACATCATTGCACAAACAGCACAAACAGCAACGCCAGCTGTTACTTTTCCCTCCCTCTGCGAAGCGGTTGTAGGGTGTAGTTGCTTGTAATAGTAGTAGTAATGTTTAAATCACTTCACTTGGCAAAGATATGCACTTTCATGCGCGCCTTCTAGTTGTCATTGAGACCTGTCACTTTGACCACTGGCGGTTTCATTTCAATAAATATCAAATCTCATCTTATTCCCATGTTTTCCTGCAACAGATCAAGCTAGGTTAATTAAGTGAGAATCACAAAGCACCTGTCATTGTACAGCCAGGCAAGGAAGCCAGTGCTGTTCCAGTAGTTGTCAGGAGCCTTGTCACCATCGGACCAGACAATATCTGGCTTGTAGTGATTGACAATCTCATACAGCTCGGGCATTGTTTTTGACTAGGTGTGCACATCCAGACAACACAATGGGTGACTTTAAATTTCGCTTAGACCTAAGTTTTAAACTATAGTTTTAAACCAAACCTTAATCTGGACTCTAAAAGTATGGTTTTAAACCAATGCTCAGATTAACTTCAGTTTTAAACTCGGTTTTAAACTTAAGTTTTAAACCAAAAACCTACTTCCTTGGTACCCTATATATATGCAAGTCCCTCGGCTAGACCGACTTGGTGATAGTATCTTCCTTGGGCCAAGTAATGCACGAAGAGCTTCACACGCTCAGTACTGGTGTAATATCTTACGTTTGCACCATCAACCTGACAACGCCACTGGATGTATTCTACAGCTAGCTGGCGAATCTGTCTAGCACTCAGATGCATTGTAAGAAACTCATCTTCATCAGATAAACATGATTCGTGCTGTACATTAGGCGCATGTCGCAGGCGATTGGGCCTTAGAATGCTGGCAGCAATAGCAATCGCTGGGTAAACAAACGCCATCTTGTTTTCGCTAAATCAAAAGTAAAAGTGGTTTTGGTTTTAAACCAAACCTAAAGACTAGTCTTTAAGAAGAAACGCCTATCTCGATGCATTACGAAGATCAGGTTTGAAACTGGATTGTTCAGATTAAGTTTGGTTTTAAACCAAAGCTTCAGTGGAAGCGTCTGGTTAAAAACCCTACTTAAAACCAGATTTAATCGTCACTTCAAATTTTGCATTAATTCGGTTCTAAACTGAGTTTTGGTCTAAAACTATAGTTTAAAACTTAGGTCTAAGCGAAATTAAAAGTCATCCAATGTTCATGAATTATACAGCCATCCTGTAGGTTGTATATGGGCTCTTTATTTTAAAACAAAAAAAAGTGCAGAAAAAAGTCTAAACATTCCCCAGGGCAGAAGTAACTGGCACGCCAGTTTTTAGTTCAGAAGATCATCAAGGTCATAAGATATCAAAAACTGCAAGAATCTGGTGTACAAGTGGCACCAACTCCAAAGTTTCAAACTAAGCCCATCCACCCTTAAACCCAATTTACTGTCAATGCCTGAGATGCCTGGCAATGGCAACTAAACAAACGCCAGCACATCATAACAACACTTGGCATTAATAAATTTTCTTCTTTCGCTACATAGTGGTAAGCTACAGAAAACACTACATATATTTTAGTTCAACATGCTGAGTGCTGACTTTTCCGTAGTTAATGCATGCGGGTGGCTCCTCAGCAAAAAACCTGTGGGAACTGTTGCATCCCTGGAAGTCAAGCAAAGAAATACGTCTGAAAGTTACTATATCTGCACCAGTATCAAAAATGCTATCAACCAAGCATTATTACATACATCGTTTATATGGACTAAAATTAACTATCATTCACTAAATACAGAATTTAATCACTGTAACATACAAGATAATCACAATGATTATATTACATCCAAACTTTGCCATTCCACCATTCAGCACCTCGGTAATCTTCTTTAAGCCTTGAACTGTAATGCATGTAATTATGATAAATATACAAACAACCACTGCAAAGTGTGTAAACCTCGACAAAGTTTCTTCTTGTAAAATTAGACTCTGCATCAGCAATAAAGACTGGATTAAACCACTCGTAGAGCGAGTGGTACAGTCCAAAACGAAGACCAGTTCGATTTCTCACAGCATTGGCCAGATCACCTACATACAACAGCAGACTTGCACTATGAAACAACATCCAATTTATTTCTTGCTACAAGAGGTGTGCACATCTAGTAAGTAAGTTGGCTTCAGCCAGATATCTCATTTTCTGAATCAAACACAACACAGAATTTCTGATGTAAAATGTCCTATCTAAATCAACTGTATCCTGCAAAGCTAATAAGAAACAATCCAATGTTTTTTAACTCACCAAAACTGACACCAAACTGACAGAAGACAAGATACAGGCTTCAACCGACAACAAGACAAGAGACAACCTCTGATGAACAATACTATGGATGGTAATGACATGTAATGTACATGACAACAAGAATATTACAAACCAAACGGTTACTAATCACATTAGATATCACGACCAAAATCAACTGAGAAAAATGAATCAGACTGGTCAAATAAATTAGAAAGGTCACAGGTGACATTCATTTGCTCTTAAAACATTGTCTGTTTGTACTACTGATATCATGGCAATTCAACAAAATTAACAAATGTCTACAATTACTCTCACAAGTGGACATGTTCACTTCAAGAACAACTTATGCAGCAGCACAAATGCTAGATAAAAAACATGACTAACCAACTAGGTCTCACCCCAGAGAAACATCCATTGCATTCCATTGTAAGAAACACTACACAGCCAATTAGTAAATCCTTCATAATGTCTGCTTGTCAACCCAACATACCTATGCTGTAATACCAAGCACAGAAGTTGCAAAAACATGAAAAATCTTGCCATGATAATGAAAGACTGACCAACAATGTCTCGCTTTGGACCAACATCCATTGCATTCCAATTCCACGACACATTAGAGGGCCAGTTAGTGAATCCTTCACAATGTTTACTTGTAAATACAACATATCTATAACAACAAACACAAAATTACACAAAAACACCACGATAAAATGCACAACACAATCTACAAATACTCATAGTTTCATTTTATTTCATAACCTCTCAGTCACCACAGCTGATGTTACAATGTTTCAAGCATGATGAAAAATGACTGTGAATGGTTAATGGTTAACACACAAATGTCCGAGTTGACACACTTTCAGGGATGCTACAGTAGATCTCTACTAAATTACATAAACAAATAAACCAACTCACAATTTTTTCATGAAATGCAGAGCTCTCTGCTTTGACTTTATGCACATTCTCAACGCCTTCAATGTTTCCAATCAATTTTTTTGCATTCTATCTATTCATGTACCACTTTTGTTCATGGTCATTTTATTACCATTTTCCACTAAAAACTCTTAACAATTGCATGCAGTATATAGTGGATGGCACATAACCAGAACATACATACTTTACACAGATCAAGTAATCGAGCAGTTTCAGAAGCAATTAGCCTTGATCAGCGCAGTGAATGGTGGTCATGCTAAACACTGAGTACAACTGTGCAACACGATCACCCTTCACTGCAATGACTGAGGCTAAGCGTGTACGACTGCCCAATCTACCCAAAGCATTGTTCCACAGCTTATGTGTCACCCTATAGTTATGAAATGGTTAATGCAATATCGCAGAATGGTACCAAACAGTAAAAAATCGTCACTGTCAAAAGTATACAAGTTAGCTGTATAAAAAGTAAGCTTACTTGGCACCAGCAGCTTTAAAAATGTCTGCCCACTGATCAGGATTGAAGAACTCTGCCTTAAACATCGGTGCGAAATCGGCGTACGTAAAATCAGGTGGATAGTTCTTCTTCATAAATTCGATATAATCTTGTTTGTGCTCTGTTTTCCAGCCGTACCAGAACCATTCGGACGGCTGTCCGAAGCTCGGGACAGAGAACACGCCCCAGTGGACGAAGATACCGACTTTGGCCTCATCGTACCAGTCTGGCAGCGGGCGTGAATCAACTGACTCCCAGTTCGGTTGGTACCTTGCTACTACTAATGGTGCAATCGAACATAGCAAAACTATAAACGACATTTTCACCTTTTATTTCGCAAAAAACACAATGTAAACAAACATAACGTGACGTGGATAATAAATAAGCAACGGATGTAGCCCCAATGGTACGAGTTGTCGTTCGCCCGTCGAAGTCTGCAAAGGATGTAACGTATTGTAACTAAGCGTCAAGTCGTAAAGAAAAAAAATGCACGAATAATTAGCCATGTGTGTTAAACCCTGGCATGCAAAATTTCAGCGATCTAGTGCAAGGGGAACATTTTCAAATTTTGAGTTGAATGTAGGAGGGCGTAGGAAAAATGTGCATTTTCAACGAAAAACTGACCATATCTCGGAACGTAAGAGATAGTGCCAAGGTTACTATTAATCGTTATTTTTGCATGCGAAAATAAACGTATTTCATGCACAAGATGTACACGGTACATATAGAACCTTACACGGTAGTACTGTATAGGACTGTAGCGCAGGCGAAATATTTTATTCATTAAATGGCTACAATTGTTATTTGTACAATTCCAAATTGGAATGTCGCCAATCCCATGATTCAGCATTGGCGAAAACGTCCATGGAAAAGTAGCCCAATTTTTATCTTTTATATGTATCCCAATGGAAGCTAGTGATCGCAATTCAGAAACTAAATCGTTACTTCTGGGCTACTTTTTCAATCACTAGCTTCCAGCAGGGCGCTTAAGAAGACATATAACGTTCCAACTAGCACTACAGGTTTCAAAGTTGGTCTTATAAACTTTCTACTGCATATGTGAACCAGGTTACAATATTGCACTGTTTCAGATATTTTTTATTTTGCTGCTTGTAAACAGTCACCCAACCTCTATTCTGGTGTAGGAAACTGGACGTGGATCAGCCACTGTAGGAAGCTGACTACGGACAATATCACTGCTAGCGATAGGTGCAGTAGAAACTGGAACAACCGGAAATGTATTCGGTCGCTGACGTAAGTAATATGGATGAATGACCAACCAGGGATAGATGTATGCTAAAGTGAACTAAGGTTAGGGGACCGTGATTTGGTATAATCATCCACTATTTTCAGTTCCTGCAACTTGCTAGGTTACAACAATAAATGCACTGCACATGCAGCAGAGTAATAATTTAATCATCAAGTATCTGCTAAAACTTAGCTTCAGCTGTGATTCGAATGTGAGAAGCGTGACAAGTTCAGCAATACAAAACAGCACATATGCACACCAGCATACAACTGGTAAAACAGAATCAGTAATGGCACAACATTATGCACACTGTGTCTCAAGAAAAACATCCCCAATGTTTCCGACTGTAACTTGAAAACCAATTATCAGATTTTGACAATTTTTGGTACAAGTATTCCCGATACAACTCGCAATCGAATGACCATTTAGTTTCCCACCTTACCCAACGTTTGTTTCTGCACAACCTGTGAAAAAGGACAACCAGCAAAATATCACTTTTTTTATCCAATACCATATAATTGGTTAATTAACATAACGCATAAAGCAAATTTTGTTTACATTTCTGACACTTTGGCTGACATTTCATCCAGTTGTCCATTTTTCAACTGCCTGCAGTAAAATTGCTTGAAGTGTTGGCCCACTACGCGAACACAGGCAAGGAGACACTTTCTCCATTCATTGACAGCAGTATCGATAATGTTCTGCTCCAGACCAATCTAGGCCTACCAGTCGCTTCTTGACTTCACAAACATTCCTAAACTTTATCTGGCAGACACACTGCTGCATGACAGTCAAACCTTGTAATAGACCTGCTAATGGGGCCCAAAGATTAGGATAGATGGAATTTATTGACGTTTTTTCATCCATTTTAACACATATTATGCTTGGTCTGCTTTTCACCAGATAGTGCAAAAGCAGTGAGTGAGTGAGTAGGGTTTAACGTCCCACTCGACACAGTGTAGGTCATTTCGGGGATGGCCTTTTCAGGCAGAATGCTCACAAACACAATAATGGATCGGTAACTTTAAACTTTACAATAAACAGATAGTTTGACCTTTACAGAAACACAAAACACAAAAATAAGGTTAATCTAACATTGTAAGAACTCCATTACACGCGTGCAAAAGCAGACGATGAGTGAAGTGGAAACTAAAACACTTTAATAACCAGTTATGTCCGAAATGTTTGTGCCAAAAATTATCAAAATCTGCTAATCTTTATTCAAGTTACGATCGATAACGTCAGGGATGTTTTTTCAGGTTTACTGTTTATTTCAACACATATTTCGCTTCATCTGCTTTCGCTAGGTAGTGCAAAAGCATACATTGTGTGAGGTGGGAAACTGAATGATCATTTGATAGCAAGTTGAGTCAGGAACATTATACTAAAAATTATCAAAATATGATAATTGGTTTCCAACTTACAGTCAAAAATGTTGGGTTTTTTTGAGACACAGTGTACATGTCACGATGATGTCAGACTCAAGTCATAGCAGCGAACCGACATATAAAACAGTCAAAAACAAAGAAACAGTCCACTGCATAAACGTAAATGCAATGATATGATATGGCTAGTCACTGTCATCGTCAAAAGTCGTTCGCTTGCCTTGTGACTCAACCAGAACACCTTTGTTACGCTGCTGTGACTCGGAAAACCCGCCACGGCCACCACGACCACCTAACAGCATACAGAGACACATATTTTCAGCGACTTCTATCCCTATACCTGGTGGGCGCAGCTAGCGCCCAGTGAAAAATAGGGGGGGAAGTGTTGATAAGGTTGTAGATCAAAAGTTCCCTCTATTTTTCACTGAAGAAACTACACCCTTAACAAAACTCCCCCTCCATATTTTTTACTTTCCCCTATTTTTGACCAGACAAATGACACTCTTCACAAAACTTCCTCCCATATTTTTACTTACCCCTTTTTTCAATCTACATCCTTAACAAAACTTCTTCCCTCTATGTTTGACTAGACAAACTACACACTTAACAAAACTCCCCCTATTTTTTACTTCCCCCTGTTTTTCCATTTTCCTTTTAACAAAACTTTCTCCCTAGAGGGAAAAAAAAGCCCAAAATGGAAAAGAAAACTTGAGCCAGAAATTGGGGAGAACCTAAGCCCAAAACTAGAGCAAGTTGTGCCCGATTTCAATTTCAGATTTGGGGGGATAGAAGCCACTGCATATTTTCTCACTTTTCTGTCTGACCAAACATGTTCCGGAGTCACTCCACTCCAAGTTAGCCGAGTTATCACAAAACTAGAAAAATATGGCAACATATCTTCAACCACTCAGTGAGTAAGTGAGCAGGGTTTAACACCCCACCCAACACAGTAACAGTTCATTCTGGGGATGGCCTTTGCAGGCAATGCACACAAACACTGGATGCATACAGCATATTTTCACAGCTAGTGATGAGCATTGCATGCATGACCCTAATTGTGGCGATAAATTAAGCAAAGCTGTGTTAGAGTAAAACAATTACACGAAGCATCTCCAGTCCGCAATTCAATTTGTGTGTCATAAGCATCAAACATTACATGTGAATTTCATGCCAGATTCATATTAATCTTTGTTTAATGCACCACACCTTCCTATCTGTTTTATGATATGGCACATAGGAACACAAATAAATGAGTTGAATTACCAACAGACAAACATTACACAAAGATTAAGTTCATTTTGGGGATGGCCTTTGCAGGCAATGCACACAAACACCTAGGTACTAACCCTAGTTGAATTACCAACAGATAAAATAAAATAACTTTGGTCACTCCTTACACTGTAATAATAGCATCAATTAGACAATGTGTAGAAAACTGGCACCTTATCACCAGTAATATTGGTAGTAAATGCTAGAACAATTAGCAACAGAATACAAGTTTAAATGTAAGCTGTATTATAAATTTATCAAAAAATAACCATTATTTACTAATTCGTTGACATTACGGCTAGTGCTACTGCATTCTTCGGAACTATTTCTGCTCAACAACAGAACTCATATTGTGACAAATTGTTAATCACAGCGACATCTAGCAGCAAACAACGAACGTATTGCACAGAAGACAGCAGCTGTTGCTGAAATGTCAACAAATTAGCAAACAGAGGTTCATAATTTGATGAAACTATATACTGAAGCTTATAAGTTACCGCATGAACTCATGAGTTTATTCAGCGATACTATTAAATGAGATACCTCTGCCTCTGCCTCGGTCACCACCACCACCGCGACTTCCCCGGAATCCCCCACGATCTCCCCCACGACTGCCACGAAAACCACCACGACCCCCGCCTCGTGGTGTCCCTGTACATAAACAAATACAGACATCAATGAATCATGCTTTACATCCAACTCGGGTCTTTGTCCTGGGAGGCAGGGATTATGACCACAGGGGGATATTGCCAAATCTAATTTTCCCTGAAAATTTCAGGTGAATGCGTCTGAAACCTTTTCTGCAATCCTGCCAACAAACTTTTTGCCACGTCTCACAATGATGAGAAATCCCAAAATCTGGTCCCATGACCTTGACTTTTGACCCTAAAATTCAATAGGGTTCTAGAGGTTGTCAAAATGCATGACATTTGCATGTTCGTGCAAAATTTCATCAAGCTAAGTGCAGCAGTTAAAGTTATCGTGGTAACAAAAATAAACCAAGCGACAATGCTAAAAACAATGCTGTCGTGTCGACTTTTGTCACTACAACGAACAGTAAAAATGCTAGTATTCAGAAAATGTTTCACCAAATTGTCTTCATATTAAGGTGATACGACATCAAAACAATCATCTAATAAAATCCTGAAATACGAGCTGCACACTGATCTAAATATCAAAATGCAAAATGTCATTGAATCCAATTACTTGCAGTAACAATAAATATTAGATTTTGATCAATCTAACGTACTCCTTGCACACATCACTTTCTTTCGTAATCTTCTAAAAGCTTTTTCGTTCCTTTTGGCTTGTATTGGAGACCCGGCGTCCAATTGAGACCCGTTTAATATTATACTAATAGTGACTGGCGTCGAAATCGTTATTGGAAATTGTCTCCCCGAAGTTCATAAAATATTGCCCAATTTTAGAAAATGAGAGGAAAAAATTTCCAATAATGGTTGATGATGCTAGTTGCCATTTGTCTTGTTATACCTCAATGCATGCGTCTATCTGGCACTGTTACGGAGATATATGTAAAAAACTTACCAGTTTACAACTGTGTGTAAGGACGATGTGATGATATCAGTCCTCTAAAACAGCAAAAATCATTTGGGTAACCTTAGATGGGGCTATGCATATGGCGTCCTTACAAGCTGACTTTA
>Ga0209671_1005393_pt1 | contig 12935 bp, 7 predicted proteins | sample WorMetHERISLAND2_2_FD_187401 | JGI IMG/M metagenome (GOLD analysis project Ga0209671, IMG submission 187401) | Marine gutless worms symbiont microbial communities from Max Planck institute for Marine Microbiology, Germany - Olavius geniculatus... | ecosystem: Host-associated > Annelida >... | reverse complement strand
CTTCCCATCATGTGCTAAAATTTCGCGCCGATCGGCCGACGGAGCTCAGAGATCTCGTGGCTAAAATATAAAAAGAAAATAAATGCCAGCAAAATAAAGTCGCGATCCGAAAACTATCGTTTCCGGGCGGACTAATTACCGTAGCTAATACGCGCTATAGATAGCTCTCGCGCGTAAAATGTACTTTTTTGACAGTATTACTGACAGCAATTGAATTTAACGATTAGTAAATCGTTAGTTTTCATAAACTTCACTATCTCCTCGTTACCAACTCGATCCGCGCTAGTTCGTGTATGTCTGAGCGCAGGAACGCTGAAGCTGTGAATCTGTTGCTATCGTGCGGCGCCGACGTTAACGCTGTAGACCTACACGGACGGTCAGTTTCATCACTCATTCACTCATTTATTTATTTGTTCAACCAATTATTCGTTCATTTATTTATAACCCTTGCTGTGTTTTTTTGGTTTTTTAACTCGATGACAGATGAGCCCGTTGGACCGATTTTCACGTTTCATAGGCTACGTCAAACAACACGATTCTGCGCAAGGAAATGCCTTTTGGGGGTTAGAAAATCAGAAAGCAGAAAGGACGTCAAAACTTCTTTGTCAGCGGACCAAAGAAGAGTCAAACAACTTTGATTCAGACATATCTTTGACTTTCGACGGAGTCACGCGCTAACTGACTCGAACACGTGTGTCGTGTAGTCGTGTGGTACAGGAAAACGTTCCTTCAGAAGTCGTTCGTAACCGTAGGTTCGTTCGTACAACGTACAACGTAGTTCGTCGTTTCACGTACGTCTTGTCAAACGTTGACTACCCGCTAACGTATATACAGAGCACACGTGTTGACCGTTCGAGTGCTCAGGCAGGTAATAACGTTCAGCTGTCGTTTCTTCGTCAAGAAGAGTTCTCGCACTTGCGCAGTAACATCAATCAGCACGTGCTGTTCAGGTCACGTTTGCAGAGTGCAACTGGGCCGCCAGACGACTGTCACAGCAGGCGTGAAAAGACCAGATGCCGCCATCGACTGTTCACGGTTGACAAAATGCGAGCGCGCACGCGTAACTGAAAGAAACAGCGGCAGTCCTAACAATGCATTTTCTACTAACGGACTCACTGTGTGTGTCTATGTGTCAGTAAGGCCTATATTAACGAGTGTACAGAGCGACGTAACTGAACTGAACCTAACTGTCATGGATTAGTTTTTAACGAACTGAACAATGGGCAAGCAGTAATCCATTACAGTAGCCACCGTCTAACGGCGTCGGTGGCCTACGTGACTACGCTGTCGCACGCGTCAACCAATGAACAACGACCAACGCCTTGCTTGCCCATTGGTCAGTTCGTCAAAAACTAAACCGTGTCAGTTTTGTTAGGTCGCTTTGTATGCGCTTTCAGATTAAACACTGCCGACAAATATTAATATTAGCCAATAGTAATAGTAATGATAGTGACAAGTTAACAAGTGCAATGGCACTTGTTAACTGCAATGGCACACCACTGTTGACAGCAGTTGTAGATTAGTAGTAGTAGTAGTAGTAGTAGTAGTAGTAGTATTTGTCGTCGTTGCAGTACGGCTCTGCACTACAGCTCGTCGGGCGGTCACACTGAATGCGTTCAGTTGCTCCTAACCGTTCACTGTGACGCTAACGTCGTCGACTCTGAAGGTTGTTCGGCTCTGCACTACGCCGCAGCCTGCCATGACGATATCAAGTACGTATAGCCGTTCTTTTTCTTACCTAACTGCTTAAGCTCAGCTTCCATTCAACGCACGCAAGTACGAACGAAAAAACGTCGATAAATTCCATTTATTCTAATCTGTTGGCTTCAACAGCCGGTCTATTACAAGGTTTGACTTCATGCAGCAGTGTATCTACCAGGTGAACTTTAAAATTGTTTGTGAAATCAAAAAGTGACTGGTACAGCCTGGATTGGTCTGGAGCAGAACTTTTCGATACTGCTGTCAATGAATGGAGAAAGCGTCTTTTTGCCTGTGTTCGCATAGTGGGCAAACACTTTAAACAATTTTACTGCAGGCAGTTGAAAAATGGACAACTGGATGAAATGTCAGCCAAAGTGTCAGAAATGTGAACAAAATGTGTTTTTACGCGTTATGTTAATTAAGCAATTAAATCTCATTGGATAAAAAGTGATATTTTGCTAGTTGTGTTTTCCCTAGGTAGTGCAGAAACAGACGCTGGGTGAGGTGGGAAACTGAATGGTCATTTGATAGCAAGTTTTATCAGAAATATTCTTACCAAAAATGATCAAAATTTGATAAGTGGTTTTCAAGTTACAGTCGAAAATGTCTGGGATGTTTTTTTGAAACACAGTGTAGTTCAAGTTTGTAAACTTTCGATCGATGTAGGCCTATGGCACCACAGATCACCTTGATTCTAACCCTAACCCTAACTCTAATTCTAACCTTGACCCCCCTAGTCGTACCCTTAACCCTGACCTTAACCCTGCAATGCGATAATTCGTTATCATTTAATGACAAAGGGCCGCAGCCACTAACATGCCACAATTAAATAACAATATACATCAATGAATGTCACTGATAGCACAATACAACAATAGGTCTACTAGAAAAAAATAAACTTTGCAATAACTAGCCAAGAATGTGAAAGTAATAGATCGTTTAAAGCTATTCAAATTTGTTTCTGCACTACCTGGGGAAAACGCAACCAGCGAAATATCACTTTTTTATCCAATGCGATATAATTGCTTAATTAACATGTGAAATTCTGGTACTAACAACGTTATTTACGCACGTGCCGAGACACAGCATTTTTCTTGCGACAGCTGCTTTGGCAGCGCGTATACGAAAAGTAGAAAGCATAAAGAGCAAGTCAAAACTGCACGTCCAGTCGGTCTGCTTAAACACCGCAGATCACCAGATATCACCACACATCAGCTGAAATGGCAGATATTGCTTTAGTTTTTGAATTTTAGATGGATTTTTAGCCGTTGTAGTAGTAATTCTGTCTGTGCAGGTTGGTGTCACGGCTCATCAATGCCGGCATTAACGTGAGTCTAATGAATCAGTCACATCTGATGGCTGTGCACTATGCTGCAGCTTGCGGCCACTGCCACGTGCTTCAACTGGTCAGTAACAATAGTAGCCTAATACGTGTTCCCAAAAAACATTGTATTTCCCAGAACTTTATAAAATGCCCACTAATTGTAATAATTTTGGCTCTAAAGATTGCCCAGAAGATAAAATTATGTAAGATGCGCTTATTTTCCATCTCACCTAATTTGCGTAAACGATCTACCGTGATAAATGCAGATAAGCCCTACTCCAAATTGTCACATAACGCTGAACTTTTTAGCGGTAAAATGTCACCTGGTGAAGCGATCTTAATGGAACAATGGTTGAAATAACAAGAAATTTGAGCTAATGCTCACGAGACGTGCGAAAGCCTATATAGCAGTTCCTGTTCGCAAACTGTCAGTCTATCTCCAGCCATTTCGTCGCAGTTCATTTTTAGAGTGTGCGCTGCAACCGAAGATCGCAAAAGTCAATAAAATCTCTTATTTTGGAAGTTCATAGTTTTTAAAGTCATCGATGTTGATACGACTAAAAACTCGTCACTAGTGCTTGTTGTGATAAGCAGCATGCCCATGGTGATCTGCAACCCTTTACACGAAACACTGGCCATGCAACAACGGTAATATATCGACTTTTACGGGGGTACCGCTATTTGATGCCCACGTGCACAGGTTTCCTTGAACCTAGAAGATCGAGAATTGGACCGTCGAAATCTACGTTCAATGCTGAAAATTTCGTATGCAGCTTGTCCTTGTCTGTTTCAATTGATTTTGGCGCAATTCGCTCTTTAAATGTGTTTCGGAGCCTGAAGTCGCCAAAAAATCCATAAAAACCCCTATTTTGGCGTTCAAGGTTATCCAATGTCATTGATCCGTTTCTGAGATATGGCGACTTATTAGCAGAAAATCGCAAATTTTCTTACCTTTTTTCATTTAGCACCCCTGCTCGGGTTGACTTCTTTCGAATTTACGAAAAAGCTTCACGGATCCTGAAACTAGAGTCTTCCAGGCAGCCGATGGTGAAGATTTGGTGATCCTAGCTTGCACTGTTTTTGACTGATCTACTCGTGTGACGGACAGACAGACAGAATTGCGATGGCTAAGACGCGCTAAAGCAGTACTATAGCTGCTTTCGCGCGTAAAAATTCACGGCCACTTATAAGTCTGCAATATGACAGGCTTGCAATCTCTTATTGACACGTGATATGACCAGCTTGTTAAGGGATTGTGTACACTGTAAAGTTTTTTTCCCGTTTTTACTCGCGATTTTGCCACCTCCTAGCTGCATTTTTTGAGTAAACTTATATGGGTTAAAACGGTAACTGGTAAGTTATTTAAATTTATCAAAATATACCAAGCCTTTTAGTCGTTTTGAGGAAGGCAGCAGCGGCTGCCAAAATACCCGTAAGTTAAATGTAATTTGTATTTTGGTGAATTAATATAATTATTTCGATAAGTTTATATAATTGAGAAGTTCTGCATCTGTCTGTCCGTCAGTCCCTCGTGCTTGGCATGCGACGCTGCAAATTATAAGCGACCCTTATTCTCAGATAGCTTGTCTGTGGCTGTCTGCGTCTGCTGTCTGTCCGCAGCACGCCGCGCTACACTGTAAAGCTTGTCTATCTGGATAACTGTCTCTCTGTATGTCTGTCTGTCAGTCTGTCTGTATGTTTGTATGTCCATGTGTAGCTGTTGTTATCCACGCCGTTGAGTCTCATGTCATCGTGTCAGTCCTGCATTAGCCTGCTACATCTCGCTGTAAGAGTCTTTCTATACTTGGTTTTTATCTCTAACATAAAATCAATATTTTCACTCACCGCACATTTCTAAACTTTCATGTCGATCGTGATGGTCTGTCGTTTGTCGCCATTTTAGTGAAAAGAAATAAGAATTAGCGAAATGCGCAGCGGCGGCCATTGAAACGTTTTTACGTGTACATTTTTCTTGCGTTCAAGCCGTGTGCAGTCGTGCTGATGTTTTAGCGTACAGCTACGTACGTGTGCAATAAAGCGCAAAACGTTTACAGTTTATTTTTGAATTTCTTCCGTTTTACACAGGATAGAACTAGAAAGTGCTCCCAGCGTTCATCTCTCCACCAAGGACGATGCTGCTACGCTACCTGGCGAATAATGTTGATACCGCGAAATTTAATCACTTCTAAGCCGGGTCAAGTCTTCTATCAAAATTTCAGCCAAATCCCGTTGTAACTTTCATTTAGCGTCCACGACGTCCGTGCAGTCTCTCTGTGTGTCTGTGTGTCTGTACGGATCTGTCTCTATGTTTCTGTGTTTAAGGTTGGAGGTGGTCACTATGAAACGGTTCTGAAGCTACTCGATCACCCTTCAGTCAGAATCAGTGACGTCGATCAGTCAGGTCGCGCTATCACTCATATAACCACAGTATACAGCGCTGACTCAACGTACACTGTGTCTCAGAAAAGTTCACCTTTTCTATTTTTGCGACATCTTTGTCAGATTTCGTTCGATTTTGCTAATTTTGGGCTGGAACATAGGCACAGGAAATTTGAAACAAACACAAATACACAACCTATCACATATATATCGTTTCATATGTTCGTACCGTACCTTATAAAATCTGGCAACGATTTTTATGGCATACAGCAGGCCTATGGCGTCAAATTAAAAGTCTCTATATAAAAGTCAAATTGTGACATCAGACAACTATTAAATAACTTTCATATTATTATTATTGTCTCCAATATGGATCATGATGTCCGGCGCCGGCGTTAGAGAGTTGGAGGCCCCCAAAAAAGTGTGAGGCCCTTATAATAGAGGGTCTGGAGGCGGAGTCCCCAACGGGGTCCAGGGACAGGGACAAAGCCCCTGGTTGAGGGATCAAGGGGGAAGAAGAAAGCCCTTCTGAAGCTGAAACACTTCTGGCTTTTGAATGTTCACTGAAAGTCACAAATTTGCCCATTTTAAAAAAAATTTGAAACGCAAAAAAATCAAATCAGTTTGTGTTGTCTTTTTAAACAAATGACGTCTATAGGCCGCAATACGTCACAGATTACCGTACAGTAATGAAAAATAATAAACTTGTCCACTTTGGACCGGGGGTATACGGGGGCTTTTCCGCCGGCTCTGTTGATGACTGAAATAAACATATTTGATTTTATTTAATTATGATACTATCAGAGCAAGTGTTTAAAGTACCGTCTACCAGTTCTCACACAGGCGCTCAGCCGTCCACGCCACATAGTCGATTGCCGCGTTGATGATACGCTGGTGCAGACTAGACGATATCATGCAGCTATCAGGCGCCGCTAAAGTTCGCATTTTGATAAAAAAAATATATATATATTAATCTGAAGGTTTTGCTGAGCTAAAAGTTAATTCGGAAAAGTTCTGCTAAAGGTTGAAAGGTGCTGCTGAAGTATTGCGTGTGTGTGAAAGGTCGTACGGCGCTGCACATTGCATCGGCACGTGGTCATCTGTCCTGTTGTAAACTTCTACTGGACAGACAAGCTCAACTTACCAGCGATCATCAGGGCTACACTCCACTTCATCACGCAGGTCTGTTCAGGCATTATGCTTATTTTAAGCTTGCAGGCCATGATTCCTTTCGTGCAGTTTAAAAAAAGAAACCGCGCAGTGCAAAAGTCGAAAGGATTAAATAATGTTATAAAATAGCTTCGGATTTTTTCAGTCCAGTTGTAGTTTATGCTATGTTAGCCAAACTGGAGCGAAAATTGACTTCAGATGCAACAATGGATAGTGCTTATATATGGGAAATAATTTAGGCCTAATGAGAATAAAAGTTCGCGACGATTAAACAAACTGTAATAATTATTTTTTTTTAATTTGCGATGAATTAATAGTTTTAATTTCAATTAAAACTAACAGTGGATGGGTATAGATTGTTGGTTATATTCCATGATGGCTTACTTATCCGCAGACAGTGTACTGACCATTTGATAGCGACCCGACCGGAAGTCGAACGCTCGACTTCTCGATCGTACGTACGACACACTATACCGTATACCATCAGGGCCACCATTTTCGCAGCTCTAAGTATGTAGATAAACGACAAAGGTGGGAAATTGAAATGACAGAGTCGAGTGTGTGTTATGTTGTGTATCTGAGCAATGAACGGCGAAGTGGAATGTCTGCAACTGATGCTGAGCCACCAAGCAGCAGCAACTCAACTAGCATCATCATTATCATCATCATCATCATCATCAGTAGCAGATGTCAATCATCGGGCACCTGCCAGCGCTCAGCCAATCAACGACCAGCTCTGGTACTTTAACCTCGCCTCATAATGTTCAACTTTAATTTTCATATTAGTTAAATTACTCAGTGACGTAACCGTCGGGCGGTAGGGGGCGGTTGTAGTTGTAAATGCGAATGCAAATGTATGCAGTAAGACTAACGAAATCGCATTTGCGCATTTTACGCGCATTTTTAAAGCTTCAGTTAGGGCTTACATGACCAAGTTTTCGTTTGCAGCCGGGGTTCCGCCCAGACTTCGCCGACCCGCCGAGAGAGCTTACAGCGCTCCTCTAGATTTTTAACTGGATTTCTGGAGAAATGGAGGAACAGGGGAGGGGAAAAAAGGAAAATGAAAGAGAATGATAGAAATGGCTCTCACGAGTGCCCCAAGACAAATTCCAAGCTACACCTATGCTTTGTCGGAAAGTCGGTGTGATAAATTTGAGCTTTAAAGCCTATGCAAAAATCTGTTCAGTTTATACACAGTGTACGGGTGACTGTGATAGGAGATATAAAACTTAAGTGCAGGCTACATGTCGTTGTATCTAACTTACCGCATTCAGTAAAGAATGGTTGCGTCGCATCTACCTGACTGTGTGGTCGGTCTTGAATGGCAAAAAAGAAAATGAGCTTTTTATCAGCAGCAGCATCAAGCCCAATTTGGTTATATTTCGGCTCTGACTGCTGCTGCTGATGATGATGATGTTGATGATGATGATGACGATAATGTGGTAGGTATGCGATGATGTTGTTGGCATGTCGGTACAATCGCAGCAATGTTCTGTCTTTTCTACTAACGTCAACAGACGTTCGCGTTAACCCGTCTCAGTCTGCAGCTAAAACTGACCGCGATTCCCAGCCGCCGTCACTGCTACATATTGCAGTCCGTATATAACACGCTTTTTCGTGCTTTTCCTAAAACATCCTAAATATTATCGATCGCAACTTGTAGAAGGATTACAATATCAGACTAACGCAGCTCTCCATCAAATGATTATCTTTCAAGTATCCAGTTTACAACATACGTGACGGCACGAGGTGTAGGCTTGGCGACACCGCAATCTCTTTCCCTGTAATGGTTGTTTTATAAACACGTGTCACAGTGACCAGTAACCCTTTTTTCTTTTTGCTGCTAACTGTTAGCTCTTCCCATTTGTCTGTATCTGGGAGGCGTAATGTAGTCTACAGGCCTACATCTTTTGACTTTTTGCCTCGGCCGAGAAAGAAAAGAAGTCACGTATTTTTTGCAGTCCGTGTTCAGAATAACTGAAAATGCCATAAACGAATTTTCACAAATTTTTAGAGGAGTTAAAAGAAAGTGGTTAGATTGTTGCGGCGATATGGTTTTATTTGTGCATTCCGAATCATCCAGAATTCCTTGTCATTAGGGAATAAAGCGCCAAGTCGAAATTTTACTGATGGGTGCAGATTAGCTCAAAGATCAACCACTCAAATTTTGGTGGCGATTCAGGAAGCTTAGGTTAGAGTTAGCCCAGCATAGAGATGATTAGATTTTGTCGGTGCTGATGTTTTACAAAATAGTGTAGCGACGTAATAGGTGTGGTGTGCATGTCACTGAGTAGAACATTTCTTACAGAGTCTAGTGGTAAAAAAATGTGAAAATTAGTGAATACGTAGCAAAGATATAGACAATGTACAATAGCTCATCTTTTTGCCCACCCTGTAGGCATTAGCGTTGTGTTTTTGTCTGCGGCTGTCTGCAGTCTGCAAGCGGTAGCGCGGAATGCGTCAGGTTGTTGGCGGAACAGTCGGGCGACGGTGGAATTAACGTGAACGCGGTTGACAATATAACAACGCGTTGCACCTCGCTACACCTGGCCGCTATGAGATCACATCCCGCGGTCATCAGCTGTCTACTGGAGGTATCTTTCTGGCGCTGAATTCTGTCAGCTTTGTCTGTTATGTACGCAGGGTTAAAAACTGTTTTTGAAAAGCTTATCTCAGGCGACTTATTTGGGTTTTAATTAGATTTTGGATAGCGTTGGATTTTATGGCATCTTTATCTTTAGACTTTTGGAAAGGCGGTGTCAGACTTTTGGTTTGCAATGTAGGCCTAAAAGGTTTAGTCGAATATATAGGGAAAGGGCAAATGATCAACGGAAGACATTTGTTGCTGATTTTTGTCAGTGAAAGCAAATATTCGACTGTTTGTATATAGTGAGTGTTTTGTTGGCAGTTTAATTAACAGGGTCACAAAAGTGGTGTTGTATTGCGGTTTAATTTGTTGTAGGCGGGAGGTGATGGGGATGCGCAGGATAAAGACGGCTTCACAGCTCTGCACTGGGCCTGCTATAAAGGTATAGACACACAGCCATATACAGCTGCTTTTGTCCACACTTTACTCGGTCCTTGATACAGCCCTTTGGCCTACAAGCTTGCTTTATTATGCGGCTGTCCTAATAGGCCGCATTGCAGGTCTTCCCCGTCAGTGAAAACTTGAACGGTCATTCGGTGGCCAGTTGTGTTGGGAATATTCGTAACAGAATTTATTGAAATCTGATAATCCTTTTTCAAGTTACGATTTATAATGCCGGAATCGTGTGCGTTTAGGCTTATGTGCGTCTGTCTGTAGGTGACTGTGGATGTGTGTCTGTCCTGCTGAAGAAAGTCAACTTCCACGCCGGCAACGCGTTCTCACCTCTCCATTGCGCCGTGTTAGTTTTATACGTACCATTCCTTCTCGTAATCGTTGACGTGCATTAGAAAGAAATATTAAAAGGAGCTTTAAGATCACGTTTTATGGATAAAAGTTATGTTAAATAAAAACGCGTAGGCTAGAGATGGATGATAAAAAGATCTTCGCACGTTATATCGGCAATTTTTTTGAGAATTCGAATTAAAGTCACTATTAGGCCAGTTCTAATCTTCTTAATGACGCTGATGACATTGCTACCGTTACTGCTGCTGCTGCTGCTGCTGCTGATGATGATGATGATGATGATGTCGATAATGCTAATGAGTAAGAAAGCAAATAAATAGAACGCAATTTCATGTAGCGCAAAAAGTTCAAAAAGCTTTAATGCACTACTAGAAGCCGACTGGTATTGTTTCACTGCGCTGTAGGTCTATAATTGTATGCTATAGTGTATGATTGCAGTATGTCGGGGCAGAGCAAGTGTGTTCGGCTGCTGTTGGACAAATTCGGAGCTTTGCGTATCGCTAACGTCGCCGACCAGCGCGGCAGGCACGCTCCGTTACTGCATAATAATAACAGCTAGAATAAAACTTTTCGGTCAGTGGCGTCGTCGCCAGGGAGCAGAAAGGGGCGCTGCTTCTTCCCAAATTGTTGGCTGACGAAAAATTGTGTTATATGTCGAAAAATTTTCATTAAAATGCAACATTTTCGGCTTAGAGAACAATTTCGGTAAAATGTAGGGGCGAAATTAAAATGATGAGCGCCCAAAATCTCTTTTGACGGAGATATGTAGTGTTTTGAGAAAAATTTCAACTTTCTGCTCCGCCGTCTTTTTTGACTTACGACCCCTTTATCTTCAATAAACGGGTCGGGAAAGGCATTAGCAAAACCATTGACATGTTGAGGAATTAATCGCAATCGAAAATAACTATTACGGTTAAAGATTTTGACGAAGCGACGAAATTCTTTTTTGTATTGTTTGTTTGTACAGGATTTTCTATAGCCTTCACTTAGCAATTCCAATATCAGCGATCTCATTCAAGGGCATAATCAAACAATGTGGTCGAATAGGGATCAGGTTTTGGAAAGTGGCTGTTTTCAGCAGATAATGTACAATGTCTACTGTCTATACAAAACAGGGTAAGATAGAAAAAAAATTGCTATTGTTATTTAATAGGAAGTTGCATTATGTTAACAGGACGGCTCTACACGGCGCGGTATTGAGTGAAAATGCCGTTGATCTGGTCGAATCTCTCTGCTGTGCCGGTGCTAATGTGAGTCTGCCTGACTCTAAGGGTCGCACGCCTCTTATGTATGTTGCTACGCACGTCAAGCATCGACGCACCATCTCACGCCTTCTCAGTCAGTACAGTTACTATAGTAGTAGTTGTAGTAGTAGTTAGTCCCCGGAACCACCGCCGTTCGCCGCCGCCGCCGTCATTAAGGCTTAAGACCGCAACCAGCCGTTAAGTTAGCGGTCCCGGACCGCTAAGGTTTCACGCCGCCGCCGCCGATAAGCTAGCGGTTTTAGCGGTTAGAGAAAAAAATCAAACAATGTCTTGTGCTCACACGGTCACACTGCTGCAAGCAGAGCCGCCAGCGCGACTGCGCGTGTCCTCGTAAGTGATCTCGGTGCCAGTGGTGACAATCAGTATTTATACAGTGCACTATAGCATTTACTTATGGACTTCATGAGAAAACTGTAGTTTATCGTATGTCGTTACGAATTACGTAAAAGTTGTTGCATTTAGGTCTCAAAAATTACTATCAGTGGCACACGTTTTTCGCGGTCCGGACCGCTAAGCCAACCGCTAAGGTTTAGCGGTCCGGACCGCCGCTAGCTTAACACGCGTCACGAAGAAAACGACGATGTAGCCTATATGCGATCTGCAGATCGCAGTCTAAGTAGGTTAGACTACTGTCTGGAGTGACATAAGTTTGTACTGCCTACTCACTCACTCCATAGTAGACTGTTTGTTTGTTTGTTTGTTTATTTGTTCAAAGAAACATTTAATAAAACAGTAACAATGTTCAGCAGAACTGGAGCACGCAAGGCATAAGAATGCACTCACTGCGGCCCAAAAACTGTCGACACACGCATGTCACCAGCCATAATACATCAACATACAAACTATTCAAAAACTATAAAAAAAACTACCATAAAAACACGAACACATTATCTAAAAATCAAACCTGCACAATCAAAGTTCACTTGCTCAATGCATCGCTTGAACGCTAAAAACGAACTAAAGTTAACACTGGCTGGAAGGTCATTCCACACACTTATGACACGTTCCGTGAAGAAATTTGCCCGTATACTTAGGTTATTATGGCTTTTGTACAGTTTGTGTTTATGTCCCCGGGTAACAGTACATGGGCTAGGAGTGAAAAAGACACCAGACTCAACATCAGTCAGACCAAACAGAATCTTGTAACAGTAGCACAAATCAGTACGCAGTCTCCTCAATTCTAGACTGGGCACATTTAACAGTTTAAGACGCTGATCATACGATTTGTTATTCATATACGGCAAGCGCTTCGTAAATCGCCGCTGCACAGACTCAATGCCCACAATGTCACCCACAGCACACGGATACCAAATAATACTGTTATATTCTAAGATCGGTCGGACGTAGGTAAGAAAAGCACGCATCAACAAGCTCGAATCGCGAATGCACGTAGTATGGCAGCTGCTCGTTTGTGAGCTCTGGATACAATATCATTTACATGTACAGAGGGCTGCAGATCATTTGAAATCAACACCCCAAGATCACGAACTGACTCAACGACTGGTACAGTATCCCCACTTATATGTACAGTAATATCACGTTTTTACTTGCCAATATGAAACATACAACTTTTGCTAACAGATATTGTAAGTTGCCAATCTTTAGCCCATTTACAAAGAACATCAACAGCTAACTGTAAACGAGTCACATCAAGGTCATCCATAATTTGCAAATAAAGTTTTACATCATCTGCAAATGCCTTAAC
>Ga0209671_1005390_pt1 | contig 12939 bp, 10 predicted proteins | sample WorMetHERISLAND2_2_FD_187401 | JGI IMG/M metagenome (GOLD analysis project Ga0209671, IMG submission 187401) | Marine gutless worms symbiont microbial communities from Max Planck institute for Marine Microbiology, Germany - Olavius geniculatus... | ecosystem: Host-associated > Annelida >... | reverse complement strand
GCTTAATCCCCAATAAATATAAAAAACAATCGCAAATTTTAATTAAAAAATGTTATTTTTTAGTGGAGTTATTAATTGTTGAACATCGATAAAAAATATCTCAGTTACCAATATGGCGTTACACAAGAAAACCACAAAACCCCTATGTACATTTGTATAAGTCCAACAAACAATATTTTATTCTGGCAAAATTCCACATTAAGAATGTGCCATCTATTGTCAATAAGTGTCAAATTTTGGTTAAATCTGCCGACGCAAACAATAGTTACAGCAACTTTCGTGAGGTCACTCCAAAACGTCAAGTGCCCAGCATTTAACAACCGCTTGTTTAATCCTAACAGTGTAAATGACTAGCTGGGAAATTTTGCGATGAACTTTTAGCACCAAGCCTTTTCTTTTGTCTCAACAGCTGAACTAAAACATGACCGTCTGCTGAAAATACCATTTTGTTATTGTTTACGTTATTTTGATTGCATCAACAAACGTCACTTCCGAATGAGCGACTGCAGTATGTAACACTATTTTGGCAACGGAGATAATTTGTTATCGATATTCAACAATCAATAACTCCGCCAAGAAATGGTATTTTGCAATGAAATTTGGTGATCGCTTCAGAAATTTATCGGTGATTAGGGGTACAAACCTTTATACAGATTCGTTCAGATTTGACATTTCTATTGTACATTTCTATTGTACCATATCTAGGACGTTACTTATTTTTCAGACAGTGTACTTTCACTAATCCTTTATTTTTTCTTTTTCTTTCATTTTTTATTGGATGTTGCTGCTACAATGCCAAAATAAAATTTACGACACTTGTTACATAAGTAATGCAACCCAGTAAAGAAACAGCAGATAACAAAAGTAGCGATAATTTGATGTGACTATCCAACTTGTTTGGATAAAATTTTAACCATGGCACTTCACACATATATTGGACAAATAAAGATTGATTGATTGATAATATCTGTAGTCAATACATGTAACTATATATTGCAAATAGGAATACTGTAAGACTATCAACTACGACATTAAAACAGACGTTCAATTCATCACAGGACATCAATTTCACAGCACAGTGGTGCAAGAGTCACTCATTCACCGTTATTGCTTATCATCCAGTACAAATTGTGCACTACTTCCTATTTCCCCTCCATCAATATTCGGTCATAAAATCTTCACCTTAAAACCAGCATGCAATCCTGTAATTTTTTCACCTATAAACGTGCCATGCTACATGACTATGAAGCCTACCTTGATGTACTACACACTATATAAATTCGAGTGCTGATGAATTAGATTTTTTATAATATCCAAAATGCCACTCACCTGCTCGAGCACTGGTCGTCACCAATCCAAACTGATGCAAGAACTTCATTTTTGACGGTGAATTGTCAGGTCTGAGAGGCGGCCCTGATGTGATAAGCAGCAACCGAGCACGTCTCTTGGCTTCAGCAATGTCACACTCATCATCGTTCGACTGATCTTCATCACTGCTGTGTCCTTCCACTACTGACGATGACGACTTCTGACGAGCCGCCTTCATTGCGGACTTTCTGTCTAACAAGCTAATGACGCGAGATGACGCCGATGACGTGTCGGACTTGCTGTGCTGACGCTGACAGGTGTCGGATGACACACTCGGTGGCAGCACTGCCAGACTGAGATCAGATGCACTACTGCAGTTTATGGCCGGTGACCAGTGCTGAGATGATGACGATGCACTGTGTCGACCTACGACTAGATTCAATGGAGTATCGTCTGCAATGCTCACTGCCGACGTGCCAAACTTCACATCCAGCCTGGCAGCTGACTGCGGAGGCTGTCGTCGTGGCACTTCCGCAGCAGTCCCATTTCTCTCTGATTTACTCCGATGCAGTAGTGGTGGTGGAGGTCTCTCTGAGTTGCTGCCAGAATGTGACAGTGGCTTGGCTAACTTGTTCCGATGACTGGTGGCTGCATCAGCTCGCGAAGCAACCTCAAACGGCCGGTGAAACTTCTGTTCTGGCTGAGTGGCGGCTGCCACAGGTGGGCCACCCCGCGAAGGAATAGTCAATGTCAATGGTAAGAGCTTGTCGGCAGAAGATGGCAGACTCACATCATTTCTACCAGGTGACAGTCGACGGGAGTCTTTCACAGACTTGTCTTGCAGTGGATGCTGCTATGCAAATATGCATACAGAGAAATAAAGACAATAAATACAATTAAAAAACAATGACAAACTAGTGTCAGCAATTGCACATCATGAAATTATGCTGAAAAATACAGTATAATTCTAAAATATAAAATAGTTGATACATACAAACACTTACAATAAGAACTTTTAGCAGGAATTTTTAAAATAACAACTACTGGTAACTTTAAATACTAGTTGAACCTTTTTGTAACCTGTAATTACTGATAAACAATACAAAATAATTAAAACGGGCAAAATCAACTGAAAATGTCTAAAATTAGCTAAGCTACTAAACGCATGAATCCTATCAGTACAGTCTACTATACCAGATAACGATACAAACTTAGCCTATTTAATTACCATTAATGTGTCAACGATTAATAATGATGCAAAGTTTTAAGATCTCCATCCCGGAAATGCTGCAAAATATACTAATAATCCTTCCAGTAAATGCATATAACTAGCAAAGTTTTATATGACATATTCATGTCATTGGCTCCTAATTTGCTATTCACCTGCTGCTGTTGAAAAAATGCCTGTTCCCAGCTGGTTTCTGGTCGTCCAGGTGTGCGGATGACGCTGGGTGTAGGATCAGTGCTGGCTGGCAGAGACGTTAATCTGTTGAGATTCAAAGGCTCAGCTGCAGGTGAGCTAATTGCATGGACAGCGGCATGCAGTCGATCGGACCGAGACGCAGACGAATGGTGCTTGGAGGGACCATCCAATGATGCATGAGAGTTTAGCTGATGACTGCCACCTACCAAACAATTATTACTTCCGATTTACATGCAACCACACCTCAGCGAATTTCATAATGTCAAGCTTCAGATGATTAATTGCACAAAACTTGATCAGTAAATAAATTACTCACAGTTAAAAACTATTCCCCAAAAATAAATCTGGAACAGAAACTAGTAATCACAAGATCAAAGCCATGCAACAATAATCTACAGGAATCAAAGACAGGGTTAAAGTATCCAAATTACAGCTACAGTCAACTTAAACTTCAACATTAATTAAAAGATACACTTTTATTACATGGATTAATTTTAAGATGCTGTAAACATCACAAATTCATAACAGCTAGAACATCTAACAAATGAAAAGTAAAAGCATGAGGTACGTAGTGTCAAAGTGGATGTTTATGGACAAAACAAGGCTGCAGAAAGCATCGAATAAACAGTTCAGTTTTGAGGGGCTGTGTAAAAAGTGTCACATTAACAACCATCAACCAGTCTACCTGCATGTCTGTTATGTCGCACAGGATCATCCTTGGTCGAGCCATGGTGCTGCTGCTGCTGCTGATGGTGATGGTGATGATGATGGTGTGAACCCGAGTGTCTGCGTTCCTGCCGGTGTTGCAGTTCGGACTCCGAAGGCTTGCGGCCTCCTCCATCTCGCCTCCCTTCGTCCCTATCAGCCGCCTGGTGAGAACCAGCACCACGCTGTACGTGCTCGACTGCACGGTCTCGCAGGACACTCCGCTCCAACTGTCGCTGTTTGGCGTCGGCTTCTTTCAACAGTGAACTGTGACTGCTGACCGCAGTGTGTTCTGACCGGCCGTCCTTCATGTCACGATCATTCACAGCTGATGAAGATGCAGCAGCAGTCTGCAATCTATCACAAACACACAACACCAGCTGCTCAAATGCACCCCTCATCGAGAGCAAACAATTAACAATAAGCAACAGACATGAAGGTTTCTGTAATTAAATGTCAGTCACAGACTTTTAGGTGTGAAATCGAATTATGAATATGCAGAAACCATAAGTCTTGACATGCAGCAATAATGATGACACTAATAAGAACTGTGTTTATCATGCTGTGAATGCATTAACTGTCAAATGGCAACTGTTTTACACAACCAGTAGCTTGCTCTCTTAACTACTGCAATTTCACTTATTTCTTATCCTCCAAGCTCACACTCATCATAACAACAAAGAGACGATAAATATCTAAATCAAATTTTGCATGCAAATTTCATGCTTAAGTCTACAAACAAAAGTGGCTGCTGTGAAAAAACATACGAATTTCCACAGCAGAACCCAATCTTTCGACCTCAAACATTTTACTGACTAAACCAATGCAATGATGTACACTGCTGACACAATATATCACTTCAGACATATGGCAAGCAGCTTATTGGCACAAACAAAGCCCAATAACTAGTTTGCTTGTTTCTAAGGCATCACTTTCAACAATATCTGCTTGACAAACGATTGGTCAACATGAATATACATATACAGCTGTCTGCAAAACTTTTTCGACTCACTGTAAAAGTAATTTTGACAATGGCAAGTGATTCATCTCAAGACAAAGCAGAAAGATGTCAAACCTGTCCAGGCCGAGCCAGTTTGACACACTGACGTTGGGCACCTTCATGGACATGAGCAGACCAGGTGGAAGTGACTGGGCAGCATAGAAATCAGCACTCGGTGGAAAATGAACGCCGCCGGCAGCAGCGGAAGCAGCTAGACCAGGGTACAAGCCACTGCTTGCTGCAGCAGCTGCAGCAGCAGCAGCCGCACCTGGGAACACTCCGAAGTGAGGATACTGCAGCAACGAGGCTTGCAGCATCAGCTGCTGCTCCGTCAACAACTGATCTTCCAACCTGCAATCATTAAACAATAACAACAATTAACACATTCTGACGTAAGGCACACTCTGACACTGTTTGTTCGCTGTTGGGCATGCAGAATTGCTTTATCTGTCTTGCATGAAAGTGGGACATTACCTTGTCTTACAACTGCCATAGTTTTGCAGCCATGTTGAACACAGGTTAGGGATGCCAGGTTACAAAATATTACAGACCATAGACAGACAAATGAGTGAGCACAGGTTATTGTGGCCAAAATGAGTAAAAGTAAGTACTGGTAAAATGTAATTTATATAGCACACCAATGCCAAAAAGCTAAATGCTAATTCATCAAAACATATAATTATTACATCCCCTCTTGGCAACTCCGACAAACTTGAAAAAAATGCCCAAAATCCAATGCTGAACCACTGGTCTAACCATCGTGAATCTGATATGATCGCTGAGCATTATCAACTACAACCTCTATAATACTATTCCAATCTTGCCACAATCATGAAACCCAAATGAAGCTAGTACAACCGCAGTGAGACTAATATATAAACTGACATCAAGGACAACAGTGCATTTGAGTCATACCGCATAGACTGTGCTCCATATAAGCTGCCAGCCGAGCCAGCGCCCTGAGCATAGGCGCCCTGGTACGCCTTGTACATGGAGTCGAACGCTGCAAATTGGGCACCTGTGAGTGCTGAAGTTCCACCGGCCAGTAGATCACTGGCACTAGCAGCACTACGGTATGACTGAAGTCGACTAGCAGCCGGTGCTGCAGAACTGTCTGTTACATGTGTGCTGGCGGTTCCAGCCGAACTGTGATGAGCAACACGTGAGCTACAATGTCACATAAAAAATAACGCATATTGACCATGAAACATTCAAATAAATGAAAATTGTACAGATGGCTAAATGCAACTCCGGCATCACTGGGGCCCATATCGCAACACTGGTATCACGTCTCAGCTAAAAAACAGTTTGCATACTTGCATAGTTTCTGGAGAAGAAAATCGACTCCTCACACACTGCATGATAAAATGATAATACATTAGTGAAATGTCAACCAAAACAAACAAAACCAAGACTAAATAAACAATTTGCACTATTCTTGTGGAGATAATGAGAAATTTTATCAATTTCCATCGTTGTTGCTTTATATGCAATGCAGAAATCTAAATGATATCCAGGTCAGCACCAGCTGAATTCTGTGGTACGTGGACTTTTACGCCATGCCGCAGAATTTGCCATTTGCCACAGATAAGGTAAAAACTAAAAATGCAAGATTTTTGGTACACTTTTTATCTAGTTCCTATTCTTCATACTCCTTTTTTACAAAACAATGAAATCTACTCAGTAAAAGCCACAATCAAATTACTGCACTGTCAAGTAAGCTGACAAATCACACACGCTGCAAATACACTACTTGCAATAAAAGGCAATAAACTAGTACAGTGCAAACTAGAAATTTGAGGCAAAGCCCAACGTGAGTCCGCCTGGCACTTTAAGTCCGTTTGAGGGACAATTTAGGGGCCTCATATTGCCCTTGTATCAAGGTCATATGGCCCAAACTCCAATGCACTAGCATATGCAGACCACACAGTGTTGACTTAGGGTAGGTAGACATTAGCCAACTAACCGTTGTCATTAATGGACCAAAGTTTACCCAACTTTTTGTTCAACACGTGAGAAATGGTAGTAGATAACGCCGTTTACCGCTTGTCGATTTTCCCATCCATTCCAGAGATATTCGCGCTCAAAGTTGAAAGTCGTCCTAAATCGTGTCGAATTTTGAACATTTTTCGCTATCCCAAATTTTAGGAAAGTGGTGCCCTCAAAAATTTGTACACACATCATCAGCCCCACTTAGCACGCTTAGCACTACGTCACATAGCAAAGTTTCATTAGGCTACTCCCTTTGGCTTTAAAGTTATTGTGGCTCATTTGCTAAAATTTAAGCCAATTTTAGACCCCCCTTTGAAAAAGATTGTAAGGGGAACCCCCATCTCTAATGGGGATGTCCTAGCAAAAATTGGTCATTTTCTAAGCATGTGTAAAAATTTGGGGGTGCAGCACCCCTTAGAAGCCAAAATATGGTTTTCCGAAAAAAGCCGATATGGCCAGGTATGATTCCACATAGAGATCTCCGCAATTTGTGGACCGTTCACCAGACTTTTTTCGTCGAATGCCAGAGGAATTGTGGTAGATCAAGTACTTGACCGATTTTGAATATACTTATCCATTCCGGAGATATTCGCCGTCTAAGTTCAAAGTCGACCGAAATTGGGCCAAATTTGTCATGTTTTTGGCTCCAAAAATTTTTGGGGGGTGAGCATCCCAAAAGTTTGAACAGGCATTATAAAACATGACCTAGTACTGATCACCGTGCAAAATTTCACGCCGATCGGCCAACAGACCTCAAAGATCTCGCGTTAAAAAAAAACTTAATGTTGTTTATGTTGCAAAACATAAACAACACTAGAAATTTGGGGCAAAGCCCAAAGTGAGTCCACCCGGTGCCTTAAGTCCGATTGGGAGGAAAATTTAGGGGTAAAATTCCGCCTGTAGCAAAGTCACGTGGCCCACACTCAAATGCATTAGCATACACAAAATGCGCACTGTTAACTTAGGGTGAGTAAACATTAGCCGCGTAATCTCTGGTGGTAGGACTAAAGTTCACCAATTTTTTTGTTCAACACGGGAGAGATTGCGGTTGATAATGCCGTTTACCGCTTGTCGATATCTCTATCCAGTCCAGAGATAATCGCAGTCAAAGACGAAAGTTGTAAAACGTACTAAATTTCGGACATTTTTTGCCCTCCCAAATTTTAAGGGGGCGGTGCCCCCCAAAAGTTGTACCCGTGTTATCACCCCCATCTAGCAGCACGTCAGGTGGCAGTTTCATGAAGTTACTCCCTTTGGCTCCAGAGTTCTCCTGGCTAATACGCTACATTTTAAGCCAATTTTGGACCCCCTTTGAAAAAAATTGTAAGGGGGACCTATGTCCCCGGTGGAAGGTGCGCTAGCAAGACTTGGTCATTCTCTAGCACGTGCAAAAAATTTGGGGCACAGCACCCCCTAGGGGCCAAAATATGGTTTTCCAAAAAAGGTGCTTTAGGTAGGTACGATTTCACATCGAGATCTCCAAGGTTACTGAACCAAAGTTCACTAAACTTGTTTCGCCTAATGTGGGAGGAATCATGGTAGATAAAATATTTATCCGATTTTGAATATCTTCATGCATTCCGGAGACATTCGTCGCTGAACTTTGGAGTCATCCAAAATCGGGCCAAATTTTGCATGTTTCTGGCCCCTAAAAATTTTTTGGGGAGGGCCCCCAAAATTTTGAACCAGCATTATAAAATTCGGCCTGATCAGCTGACGTATCTCAGAGATCTCGCGTTGAAAAAAAATTAATTAAAAAAATAAAAAAGCGGACTAAATAGCAGGCACAACACAAACAGAACAGTGCAACCTCTGCTGAAGATCTGGAGACCGTTTGTTCGAGACGTCAGCTGTGGGGACTTTGGCACCAAGTGCAGAGGATGCCTGATGGTCAGCTGTGAACAATCCTGCTGCAGCAGAGGGAGGTGCGAGACCTAGTGCTGCTGGCCAGCCATATGGAGCCTGCATACCACACACATTCAATGTCAGCACGCTCAAACAGACCTGGCAGTCGCTCGCTGCGGCATAGTTGTCATGCACAAAGCAGACACGATTCAGATGGTGTGGTACAATTGATGAGTGAAAACGATGAATAAGGCCTAGAACAGAAACGAATATTTTGGACAAATGAAAAATAAAAATTGGAAAATTTTGCGACTCGAGCAACTCGGCTCAAATATTTTGTGGCTTTGGCTCAAAAAAAAAATCAGCTCGGCTTGGCTCGAACATTTTGCGGCTCAGCTTTTGGGCACATTGGCACAATCAATCAATCACTTAATCAAAGTTTCTTAAAGTGGCCAAATCATAACTACTGCTACATCTGCTGACCACTGTACGACATGATACGATATGATACTATGAAAATCTTGCTTCTCACATGCCCAACCAGCAGCGTGAAACACTCTTCCGCACAAACTGAGGGCTATAAACGCTGCATTATAAATTACTCAAGATTACGATGATGATGATGCACTTGAAAAATGACAAAGCTTTAAGCTGTCAGTTTTGGTTTACCACAAATATCAAAGACTCCATTCATTCACATCAAGTATATGCCTATTTATAATAGTTATACCAATATTTTCTTCTCGCCCACACTACGCAACCTTAACCCTAACCCTAACCCTTTTGAGTTGAAAATCTGCACACCCGTTAACTGCTGCCATGGCGAACGTTCACAACTTCACACCAATTGTGGTTGTCTACGCCTTTTGTTTTAGCGTTAAAACCCCATATGGAAGAGACGGGCAGAAACATTAATGTGGCTGATCGAAACAGTTGCATAACAGAATGCCTGGAAGTTCCCGCTGAAAGTATGAATTCAAGACCAGTCATTCAGTGAGCGCTGCTGTCCATCAGAGTACTGTATGAGGCAGCGGTATCAAAGGGGCAACAAGCAGCAGGACGGATAGTCGCAGAAGATAATGGCCAGGAAGGCTGTGAGTGAGAGAGACCCAGTAGGGGAGGCAGAGACAGAGACAGACAGAACAGGGAGGAGGAGGAGGAGGCGGCGGCTAAACAGCATCTGCTGAGCGCCAGTTAATCAGCACAATCTGACACCACGCCACAAACGCCTTACATCCCACTAACAACCGGCGCCTCGCCTCGCCACCCCGCCAGGTCGCTTCACTGATCAATAGTCGTCGGATTATTAGTTGACTGGCACGAGGTACGACGCTACAGCTGACAAGCCTCCACCTCCCTCAGTGCTTGCTTGCAGGCGATATCCATCCATCGGTCCATCGGTCGGTCCACGTCCTCAGTCAGTCAGTCAGGCAAGTGCTCGTTGAGTCCACTGAGTCGCTTTACGTGTAGTGCCGCTGCAATCAATACGGACACGACCACGGCCCGCCGTGCAATGCTATGCCACGCGTTAACGTCTTTTCTCTTTCCCCTAGGCTTCGTCCTCACTCCACACCGCTTGCATCCTTCCCATCATCCCCCGTCCCTCGGAGTCACTCGCCGCGCCGCTCTCAATCCCTCCGCCCGAAGCCAGCAGTTATCACCGGCCGTGCGTTGCCTCCCGCCCCCTACACACGCCATGGTGCCGGCAGAAACCATAGTCAGCTGCTGCAGCGTCGACAACGGATTATCTCATCGTAGCATCGCTAGTGACCGACTGGCAGTGAGAGATGCACGCGCCCGCCCGCCGGCACGCAACAAAAATCCAATAAATCAGACGCCAGCAGAGCAGCATCCGCAGCCAGTGACCTATCAGTGCCAGGAAAGCGCGGGTCAAGCCGAACGCCCATACACGTCAGCAGTAAGAACTACCGTACAGACTACAGACCAAGCGAGCAACCTGTGGCAACGACTCAGATGCTCTGGCAGTGCCGTTTAGTGATACGATATATCTCGGTCTACTACCGGTGTATTGTGCAGTTTGCGCTACTCGGTACACCACAAAGGCGTGTTCAAAGCGACAGAAATGCAATGATCTGAAACGAAATGATAATTATGCTGCTATAATCCATTTGGGTTCAGTTGAGTTCGTTTGCTCCATACAACCAGAGCTTTCAACATACTGAAGTTGGCACGTATTCCGTAGAAGAGACCGCCAAACAGCTTCCCGCGTTGGCATAAAGAAGCAGAAAGGAACTTCAAGGAAGTAAAGATTCAATACCAGTTGAAGACTACTGAAACCTGTTGAAGTTCCTAGTCTCTTTGAAGCATGTGCCTCCCTATTAGGGATTGCAACCGGCCGTTTTCGCCAATGTCGAATCCCGGGATTGGCGGCATCCCAATCACGGGATTTTGGGATTACAAAAATTGGTTAAAATTATACTTTTTTTGCGTGTTAAATGATAGAATTAAAAATTTTAGTCTTGTGATGAATAAAATATTTCATGTGCGCTAGAGTACTACTTTGTGCTGTGCACTGCAATTTGTATTTTGACAGTCACCGTCACTCTCTACAGTTAGGATATACCATCCGTAGGGGCCTATACTACAATGTATGCATAAAGTAAGTGAATTAAGGATACCAAAATAACGACCAATCTGTAAGCCTAATCTCGAAACGGGATCCCAGGATTATAAATTTCTCAATCCTGGATCACAGGATTGAAAACTCAATCTCGGAATTGCAATCACTACTCCCCATATAAAGCCTGACGTAGGCACTGCCTGGTGGGCTCATCACAACAAAACAATGTCAAGCAGACTCAAAAATCGTCCCATATTCCCATCGTGGCTGAAAACTGAACGCCATCTACTCTGAGCTACGACTAAATATATAGATACCAATCAATCATTCACGATCAAATTTTAGGTTTCTGCCGCCGACTGTTGTGCTATAATGTGCACATCTTGATATCAAGTTATGCTCTATTCAGCAGCTAATTCAGATTAGATTAACGCCCCTTACTAAAATCCACAGAAAATGATGTGACCAGGAAAACGCTGTATAAGATGTTCTTTATAAATTGTATTGTATTGTCATAAATTGTATTTAGTCTTCTTTGTACACTATGACTCTTAAAAAAATCCTAAAAATTCTTTCACAGAAACCCAGACTTTTCCACCCACGGAAGCAAATCAGGCGATGCTGAAAAGATGAGAAGGCAGAAAACAAGAAAGCCTAGCTAATGCAAAGGAAACACGCGACAGCAGTGCATGTATGAAAGCCCACTGCCCACTGGGGTGCTCATGCTAAGTTAATACACGAATACCAAAATCTCCATCTGCATTGCCTAACGAGTTAGTTGTGTGGCAACACCTTGCGAACACTACAGAGTTGTGTTGCAGCGCGAAATTGCCAAAAAATCCATAAAAACCCTATTTTGAAGTTCTGGGTCATAAAAGTCATTGCTCTGGGTGGCAATCGAAAGCCTGTGTACGATTTCCTATAAGTGATTAACAGTACTAACCTAAGCCCTATCTCGCACCGTTTCTAAGATACAGCAACTTATTGGCTCAAAATCGTAAAATTTTCCTACCCCTTCTCATTTTGCGCCCTCGCTAGGAATGACCCTTTTCGAATTTATGAAAAAGGTTTACGGTTCCTGAAACTAGAGTCTTCCAGGCAGCCAACAATGATAAATTGGTGATTGTAATCCTAGCTTGCACACCGTTTTTGACTGATCCACCCGTGTGACGGACGTACAGACAGACAGAACTGCGATGACTAAGATGCGCTATAGCAGTACCTGCTGTGGGGTGTAAAAAGCGTTGATACTTACGACCGTAGTAAGTAGCGCCGGCTGGGCGGCGGAGGGCGGCGCCCCAGCGGCGGCCGCGTTGTAGACACCAGGTACAGACACAGACAGTGATGACTGTGACTGTGTCACTGCCCCGGAAGGTGCTCCAGCAGCTGCAGCTGCAGCAGCAGCAGCAGCTGCGGCAGCACTGAGACTGGGCAATGGCGGCGCATGGAAGCCTAGAGCCGTTGCCGACTGACTGATGCTCCCAGGGAACATGATGTCACAGTCACCCACTGGTTCAGCTGAACGGCTGCCAGGCAGACGTCAACTTTGACTTAATGTGTCCAACGACCGACCAAGTGACCGAGTTTCCGCATTCTGCACAAAGCAAACCAAAGTGGAGATGAATAACGACCAGCAGCAGCATTCCATGATAAAACTAGAAAAATACGTTGGGCCCGTGAAGACATATTCTGCAGCACAACCCTAACTCTAAAACCTGAAACCCTAACCTTCTGAATTGAAAATTGGTACACCAGTTACTATTGCCTTGGGCAACGTTCACAGCAAGTTTACTTTTTAGTCCGCCCGAAAAAGATAGTTTTCGGAAGGACTTATGTTTTACGCATGATGTTTTTTTTTCCACTCGCGAAATCTCCGAGATGCGTGGGCCGACCGGCGCGAAATTTTGCACGATGGTCAGTAATAGGCCGAATTTTATAATGCCGGTCCAAAATTTGGGGGGCGCACCCCAAAAAAATTTCAGGGGCCAAAAACATGCAAAATTTAGCCCGATTTCGGACGACTTCGAAGTTCGGCGGCGAATATCTCCGAAACGGATGAAGATATTCAAAATCGGATAGTCATTC
>Ga0209671_1005389_pt1 | contig 12939 bp, 8 predicted proteins | sample WorMetHERISLAND2_2_FD_187401 | JGI IMG/M metagenome (GOLD analysis project Ga0209671, IMG submission 187401) | Marine gutless worms symbiont microbial communities from Max Planck institute for Marine Microbiology, Germany - Olavius geniculatus... | ecosystem: Host-associated > Annelida >... | reverse complement strand
CCTTTATGGATGACCCCTTATAACGCAAACGCATGGTGTACCAAATTTTACACTAAACTTTAACCACAAAAAATTCCCGGGACTTCCGCTGACTGGGGACAATGCCGCAGGGGGGTTGAAGAAAGAGAAGTCGCCGTTAACACACCCAAACTAAGGCTGTAAAACTGGTCATAACTTGCAGTGTACTGGAGGCAGCATTACACTTGCCGACTGGATGCAACCCGTGATACTCTGCCAAGGTTGAGGTCGTCAGTTGGCCGGCTGCCATCAGGGCGTGAAGGGTGCTTGTCGTACCGCCGCAGTGACACGTCTAAGGCCGTCCAAGACGGCTGCTGGATAAAGATCATGTGCCTTCCTTCTCTGTGGCTTTTTGTTTTCAAGTTAGGAGCCCGTATGGAACAAACGGACAGATACAGAGACGAACGTACGGACGGGCAAGTCCCGCAATGTGGCCCGTTGGAACAACTGCATAAAAACACTATTAAAGATTACTATTCATCTGTAGTTATCGATGAAATTGTAGCGGCATATAAACAGAAACAATGCTATGCTGCCATCATGGCACATAATGCAAAGTATATTTAATCAGCTGTAAATACAAATGTAAATAAATGTAATGTCGCCACAACATACACATGACTGATGTCAAGTATCGTTAAATGTTGCACATATTCGTAAGCAAAGCAGATAAGACTATTTATTTCTTGCGCACACACCAGCTACTCATATATGCAATTTGCCAACAAACAAAGAGCAGAATAAATATATACACAGAAGTTCAAAACAGGACAAAAGAAATCAAAGTGTGAAGCATAATCAATGAATTAAACAAATGAAACAGACAAGAAGAAAGAAAAATGAGCATGCAAAAGTAATCAAGAGGGTCAAGGTGTCTCACGGAATTTGAAAATAGCCTACATCACTATCAATATGGGGCCTAATGGTAATATTTCAATGAGATCATGTATGATTGCAGCCATTAGATAATAAATAATTTCAAATAAATAGCAAACTCAGACTCACTAGAGTACAAATTTGCATGCTAAACAATTACTATTAAGCTAATCTAGCTCCTGACTAAATGACTACAGCGCAAAAGTGCAGTTTGAAAAAATGGAGACATTGTAGAAGCCAAGGAAATTTGGACAATAAACAATTTTAAAAACACCCCCTGTAGCTCCTTTTCTGTTCATGCCAAATATGCACTACACAATCGCAAGATCACTTAACTAACTGCTTATAGAACAAAATTTGTTACCATGATATAACTCAGTATTGTTAGAGTGAGTGAGTAGGGTTTAATGTCCCACCCGACGCAGAAGTCACAGGTACCTCCGCCCACCCAGCATAGTATAGACATCAGAAACACCTCTAATGAGTGTTTACAAAGAAATTTTGTAATCCAAGTGAAACTAAAAATTAGCCACGAATGCATGCATAGATCTAATAGCACATATCTAACACATCAGTAGGCTACTGTAGTAAAAAATTAAAAAAATAATCGCTTTTCTACTAAAACAATTCAGCACTGGTGCTTTGCAAACAAGGTGGTTAAACTGACAATGGCATGCCACTGCAGTGACGTCATTTCACTTAATATCATCGAAAGACTATTCAAAAGAACTGACGTAAATGCATATAGTTAACACAGAAATAAACTGCACTGGCAGTAATGTCATCCGACAAAACAAAGGTAAGTCGATAATGTGCAAGCTAAGAAGAAAACATGAAAGGCATAAATTCAACAGTTAGTCACAATGCACTGTGATCTCAACACCTAAAGAATGTGTTCAGCAGCCGCTTGAACAGTTCAAAGTTAATGTCGGATTGTCTCAAATGAACTGGTTGGCTACTCCACAGTTTGGAGCCTGCTGCAGCTAAACACCTGTAACCGCAGTGCCTGAAATTCTGAGCATAGCCTACAATGCCCCAATTTTGGCTTCAGCTCTTAAAACACTACCCACATTGAATGCACTATTGTATTGCTGACTGGAAATCCAGTCGGCACACAAACACAAGCACACAAATGAAAATGCTAAACAGCAAATACTGCCATCTGTGACTCAATACAAACTGTATACAAAAACACAGAGACAATCGTGGACAACACACAGTTAACAAGCTCAACTATATAGCTACACAGCAGTATTAGGCAGCTCATACACTGTTGTACTGCAGCATGATTGTACATTCATTGGTCATGCAACATTGATGACAAACATACACGTGTATAACAACACAGATCCAGACAACAAGAAATTCTTATATGTACAGAGTGGTGCAAAATGGAGTGAAACATTTCATTATTCATTCTTCATGCATTAGAAACACGTGAGAATCTACTGCAACTTATTGACAGTGCTAATACAGCTAATCATCAGTGTTATGATCAAAGCCTATCAAAGCCAGGACCCACGACGACTGAGCAAGTATCTACGTTAAGCCTTATGCTCCACTTCTACATGCGTCACCATGCATATGGTACTAGACGTAATTTTGTTCGTTTCATTCAACCAGCCTACTTATCGGGAGTCCATCTGGTTACTATACTTTCTTCAAGAACATCCGGTCTTAATCATCAAACTTGCTTAAGATTGGGCAAACACTTTTCTGTGCTCGATACTATTAGCAAGAGAAAACAGATATGACATCCAGTGTGTAAAGTCCTGCTCCTGCAGTTATCAAAAGTCCACTTCTTGAGGAGTAAACTCCTCCTCGGCCATATGGTGCATGGTGCGGTGCTGATCTCAAGTTTCTTAGCCTTCAATCAGACACCAGTTTACACTGTGAGAGTGAGTGAGTGAGTAGGGTTTAACGTCCTGCCCAACACAGTATAGGTCATTTCGGGGATGACCTTTTCAGTCAGAATGCACACAAACACATAATAATGGAACAGTAGGTTTGACTTTTAAAATAAAGAAACAGAAAGTTTCATCTTTACATAAACACAAAACATGAGAACCTAAGATTACATATGCGTGCATATGTAATTAACATAATGGTAGTACTTCTTCCCTGTTATCCTCCAGACAGACATCAATCTCATAATGCTGTCTATTGGAGGATGGACAACACTGCGAGACCATGTGTGAGGTTGGTACACAGCACAGTGTGCCTCTTTATGCCACTGCCATTGCTGGTACTCATTACACCTAGTAAGTATTACACCTACCCATGAAGAAATGGCAGGCTGAGTTGACCTGGCTGAGAGGTTGCATACCAGGGGTGGTTCACTCACCCAACCAACTACAAACCGGCACAACGTTGAGCAAGTTCGATGACTGAGGACCAATCCAAGCCACCAACATGAAATAAGTGAGTGAGTGACTGAGTGAGTGAGTAGTGTTTAACGTCTCGCCCGACACAATATAGGTCATTTCGGGGACGGCCTATGCAGGAAAAATTGCACATAGACATAATAACAAAACAAAAAGTTTTGACCTTTACAGAAAGTTTAACTTTTATGAAACACAAAACACAAAAATGACATAAACCTAAAATTTTAAAAACTGCTGATTATAATTGTGCATATCTGATGACAATGGCAGTTCTAATAATCTTCCCTGTTATCCTCCAGACAGTCATCAATCTCATAATGCTGTCTATTGGAGAACAGTAAGTGTTTACAGGCAGAACGATGCTCTCCAATCATCCAACAAGCAGCATCATGGCACTGAAAGCATAAACACACACATACATACAGCATAGAATGCCTACTTATGACACAATCAATGTTATCAAAACAGTCAAAAAAAAACTTGCAGCACTGTTAACTCAATGATTGTAAAGTTGGTGGTGTAACGTGTAAATACGAACAAATGGACTAGACACTAAAAAATACCACAGTAAAGTTAGCCTAGTTAGCCTAACACAAACAATACAACACTCAGCATAATCATACTCAGTGCAACATACTGCATTCAAAGCTACATGCTGCATGATTCACTCATAATGTTTGTCGAAAGTTAACAATCAGCATTCAGCATTTAGTGGTATTAAGAGTATCCGTCCATCCCTACCAGTTGTTCAGAATAATACTTTTAATCCAGAAGTACTAGGAGAGCACAAACCTCTTCCAAAATGTCAGAGCTATATCAGTGATGCAGTTGTAAAATCCAGCTCAACAGAAAACTGTTGGCCATAAGCCTACAGTCCTGACACATGGTGAATAATAAATGCATTTAGTAAAGTACTGCTACTCCATTCCACTTACTGCAAATTCCCCCTGAAAAAAATTCACCTGAATCGGTAATTAACTTTCTGAATATTTCTGCTCATAGGCAGACTGGACAATAATACCCAACTATACATAAACATCTTTCACTTGGCACAGTACAGGACATTCAGTTGGTAAATAAACAATAATGATAAGAAATTAAAAATTATTGCCTCAGTCCTTTACCCTTTTATTCTGTACTCACTATACAAACTACAAAGAAGTCGCAGGCCAAGTGGGTTAAATAACATAAAAAGGTCCACTATTTCTGCATTACAAATGCAACATTAATAACTATAGGTATAATAACTATAGGTATGCACACACTGGATATGGTTCATTTCATTATTTCACTCAGTGGAGTACTCTATTCCCTATCTGCTATACCTAATAAACCACAGCTATAGCAGGCCTTAGCTATATTGGACCCTGACTACAGCACTGTCACATTGTAACTAAATTGCTAACATGGAGAACACTCATATTTCTAAGCCAAGCGACTGCCAAAATGAAAAAAATACTGTACAAAATGCTGAGTCATGACTGTACCTCAAAGCAGCTTGCATGTTTCACAGAAACACAACTTTATGACCATGGAATGATATGCGACCAGTCCAAATTACAGAGATGTGACATAATGTTGAATAAGATGCTGAAAATGTTAGTCAGGTGGCTGAAATACTCAAACAAAGCCTTGCCTCAAGTCAACAAACTGAATGAAACATTGAGCAGATGAGGCCACATTACTCCATCTCCCTAGGGGTACCAGTTATATGTGAACGTGCAACTGCAGAAATACACACATGGCATATTTTCTCTGCACATGTTGGCATTTAAGAGCTCACATATGTGAAAATGTGTGAAAATTTGCATCTTAACATATTTGTGCACACAACATTATAATTTTGCATGATGCAGCAAACATGAGACATACTGGCAACATACGCATCTGTGTGCCACACATTTTGACATCAAAAAGCACATAAACAATGAAAAGTTACATGATAAACTGGCAAACAGTGCCAGATTAAGCAATTAGGCTAACGAGGCTGCAGCCTACAACCTCCAATTTAAGCAACAATTGTCACTGAGCACCAAATCACCGATTCAGATTCTGTGACTGCTGCCCAGACCTATCCCACTATACAAATTAACATGTTTGGAATAATCCTTTAATATAGCTGCTATTGCCAGAAATACTCTTTTAGCTCAAAATGCATTACAAACTGTTTGACAGCCAAACTTACCCTGATCTGCTGAGGAAGTTTATAGCACTCCCCCTAAAACCTCTAGCTGGGGTATAATGGGTTCCAGGAAGAAAGAGGGAAAAGAATAGTTAGATAAAAAAATAAAGAGAGAGGGAGATGGAGAGAAACTAAAGGAAAGGAAGAGATAAAGGGCAACATAACATTGAATTAGGTGATATAAATAGCTACAGTTCCATGCACCAGCAGGCTGCAAGTAGCTGTCATGATCTTTCAGTCGTAAATAACCAATGCAAGTGTCGGACGCAGGTTTCGTAAATTTTTCTCACAACAAGCTAATATCTTACAAAACTGTTGATTCAACGCTCAAATAAATGAAATAATGAGAAACAGAAAACGTCACACAATTGTTCTGGCAGACAGAAGGACAGACAGAATTCGAAAATAAAGGCCACAAAAACTGAAATCTTGCACTTGTTGCAAAGAGGCAGCTAGAGCTACTGCAATGCTACCGCATTCGAACAATGTTCATGCTGAGTTTTACATCATCATTCTCATTATTATCATCACGACTCTGCAGTCAGATGCCTATGCCTTGATTCATGTACATGCAATAACAACAGCTGGATACACCATCGGCATATTACTGCCAGCTGACAGGCAAATAATACAACAGGTGACCACTCTCCAAAGGTGAGAAATCCCTCCCCCCCAAAAAATTTTCCCAACACAATGCAGCCCTGTTCAGTCTAACATGATTAACCACGTCATGCACACTAGAAATACAGACAAAAAATGCAGCATATTGCAGTGTTATAATAACAACAAATCAACAAGAGTGCACTCAGAATTAATATTGCCCCAAATAGCATTCAAAATAGGCAGTTTCCCCTAGCCAGATTTCCCCTGGCAATTCCCAAATTTTGGGGAAAATTTGTTGACTTTTCCCGTACAGCTGTCAAATTTCTGTAAACATTTCCGGGTTTTGCATGCAAGCAGTCACCTGGTAATATGATGCATAGTTTAAATACTGCAGCCAGCTGTTACTAATAGTAGACACATAGCTTGAAATACTAACAGATCAGTTACATAAATGCATCAAATTACAACCTCATACCTATGACTACTTACTGTCTGCTGCAGCAACAGTTGGCGAACAGTCGTTCCAAAGAAGGCAGCAGTAGTAGCCAAAACTGTAACAAACTAATTTTAAAAAGGTTGTAATTTAAGAAATTCATATGACTCATTAGTTACTGTGGCTCCTGCTGTCATGTCGGAAGAAAATTCTGCATATCTATAAAAAAGTTTTATCAGTCCTCATGGTCACATTCATCATCGTCGTCATCAACTATGTCGTTGTCAGATAAATCATTCGCAACAAGATCCTCTGATGAGTTCCCCGCAGATTCCTCCAGTGACGCCTTTTGTCGACTCAATCTAGCAAATCAAACACAACAAAAGCAGTGAACTGGAAGCTAAGAATGTAAAAGGGTGCATACAGGAAACCCATCTCAGAGCTACATACAGGATCACCCAACACAGGTAAACATGCCCATCTTAACAACAACCATGTAGGACAGCAGTAGCCCAGTACTCAATTTACCTACATTAGCGGGATGGAAAGTGGAGTTGAGCTTGGTGTTGGTTATAATACTAATATGACTTACTTGTTCCAAGTACTAACTGAGACAAGTGTATGGCAACTATGTTGATCAGAAACAACATGTTAACCACTATATCAACCATCATGTGGATGATTCCACCTGCGGCAAAAGGTATCCCATACTCAATACAAATGTAAGAACTGGAGCTGATCTCGGTCTCTAGGCAGTCAGCCCACAGGTGACTTAGTCTCAGGGCCATACATACCATCTGTGTGGCACACACAGTTGCGGGCTATGAACACAACAAAGTTCTGAACACCACAGTACCAGAAATTGACTCGTCAGAAATCGAGCTCCCAAGGAAGGCTCGCACTTTCCTTGCACAGTTAAAATCTGGTTACTGTGCCTGGCTGAACTCATACAAACACCGACTTAATCATGCAGTTCAAAACTCATGCCCAAATTGTAACGCGACTCCACACTGTGTCGTTCACCTATTTAAATGCCCGATGCACCAGACCGACCTGACACTTGATGACCTCTGGCGGTCGACCCAAGGAGGTCGCCGAGTTCCTCAGTGCCTAATCTGGTACAAGATGGAGGGTGGGCTACTACAACAACAACCTTTGTGTATCCTTGACTTTGACCTCCAACCTTGAAAGCCTCAATCGGCTGAACAGACGCCAGGCCCAGAATATACCACGAACCAAAGTTTGGCATAATTTCCTCCACTGGCTCTGACTGATATCACATTGGGAGTAAAGCCGCCATAGTGAGCATCTATATCCTGTCACTGGTATTTTCTGCAGCATCCATATACACCACTTTTATGCTTATTTATGGTAAAATAATACCGGTAACATTAATGACTGGATAATGATTAGAAAAATTAACTTCTACTGTGGTATGCACACATCAAATAACTGTATATTGCACAATGTTTTATGTCATTTCGGCATAGGTTTCATTCAGTTTTTATACATAAATCATTGGCAGCAAAACTAGTAAATGATTGTTTTGAGCATTATGTAAATTCCTAGGTTGTTTCGAGATCTTTTGAGTGGATAATAATAAACCTATCTCTCAGCTCACCTGGTCTGTAGGTGTTGCAGCTGTATTGACAGTGAGTCCACCTGCTGTTGCAACTCGTCATTACTTCGCTGGAGCCGACGCACCTGGTTCGCTTGCTGGTCGAACTGTATTCACACAAATAACATTATTTCTGTAGCAAATTTCACTTTCCACAGCACTATAATACAAAAAGCTCAGCTGTAGCTAGGGATTTCTCAGAGGTGTCACAGTTCCATGCATGCTATGTTATCGGAATGCTGCTCTTAAAAGCTACAATCAGTGCTAATGTAACAGACGTTGCACAAGGTCATTTCGCCAGGCGATATAAATAGCTACAGTTCCATGCACCAGCAGGCTGCAAGTAGCTGTCATGGTCTTTCAGTCGTAAATAACCAATGCAAGTGTCAGACGCAGGTTTCATAAATTTTTCTCACAACAAGCAAATATCTTAGAAAACTGTTGATGCAACACTCAAATAAATGAAATAATAAGAAACAGAAAACGTCACACAATCCCCACCACCGATGACCCAAAATATTTCTAAAATCTGGAGGGTAGGAGCTAACGAAGAGCTGACCAAAACCGTGAGAGCAGATTTGCTACACGTTACCAGTGCTTTTGTGCTGGTTTTGGCTTCACAGCTGACTACGGCTTCACAGCCTTTTATTTATGGCTTCACAGCCGTTCACGGCTTTATAGCCGTTACCTGCAATCTTGTGGTTACATTTGGGGATGCGCATTGGGCGGAACTGATACGGCCTCAGCGCTGTGCAGGTGTAAGAGCCTGCCCACCCCGGAGGTAAGGCAAGGTAAGGTAATGTCACACAATTGTTCTGACACACAGAAAGACAGACAGCATTCGAAAATCTGACAGTGAGTAAGTATAGGCCAAACTACAAAAAGAGACAATGACACCGGCTGATAAACTTCATCGCCATTTAATGTCAAGTTAGTATGCCTGTCAATCACGACTGAAATTAATTAAAGAGTAAGACCCAAACTCCACTAAGGCCTACTTTGTTTTTGTGAACTTTGTTGTACTGTATATGTTGAACAATAAATCGAAGCAAGTGGGGTATGGGTGACGGACGGCGTGTGCATGCTATAACTGATCTGAGTACTACGACAAATAAACAATACAGGAAGCGTGGCTTGAAAAAGGTTGGAACTTTTTTTAGATCCGGATACCCATGTCTTGCAGACTGAATATAATGACAATGGAGACAGATAAACATGACTGGACTGCTGCATTATTGATAAGATAAAAAAAATCGACCACGGCCAATGTTTTTGATGCTTAGGCCTCTGTCTCAATCGTCAGTCGTAGCATGGCAGAACGCATGTGGCTGGTGCACATACTGCTGGCAGCTGCAGCAACGCCCGTTCTATACAAGTTTGCTTTGGCTGTTTTTAGGCGCAACAGCAGCTACTGCTGTAGCGCATCTTAGCCATCGCAATTCTGTCTGTCTGTCTGTCCATCTGTCCGTCACACGGGTGGATCAGTGAAAAACGGTGCAAGCTAAAATCACCAAATCTTCATCGTCGGCTGCCTGAAAGACTCTAAGTTTCACGATCAGTAAAGCTTATCGATAAATTCAAAAGGGGTCACCCCGAATGAGGGCGCTAAATGAGAGGGGGTGGGAAAAATTCGCGATTTTCAGCTGATACTGCGTTGGCTGAGCGAGACCGAGACACGCCCTCTGGTGAGTATGAGTAAAACACTTTTAATTCAGTCGCCGGTCATCTGGCGCCCTTTGGCGACTGACTTAAACTTTGTTTTAATGGGCTTTCAAACATGCACCGCTGTTGTGCGTTCCCGTTTGCGTTTGCAGGGCTTTTTAAGCGCGAAAGCAGCTATGCTTTCAGCGCGTATTAGCCATCGCAATTCTGTCTGTCCGTCTGTCTGTCTGTCCGTCTGTCTGTCACACGGGTGGATCAGGCAAAAACGGTCCAAGCTAGGATCTCCAAATCTTCACCATCGGCTGCCTGGAAGACTCTAGTTTCAGGAACCGTAAAGCTTTTTCATAAATTCGAAGGGAGTCACCCCGAACGAGGTCGCTAAATGAGAGGGGGGTGGTCAAAGTTTGCGATTTTTGGCCAATAACTCGCTGTAGCTCATTAACGGTGCGAGATAAGGCCTAGGTTACTATTAATCACCAATAGGCATTCGTATACTGGCTTTCGTTTGGCGCCGAATTCAATGACCTTGGATGACCTTGAACGCAAAAATAGGGGGTTTAATGGAATTTTCGGCCACTTTCGCCTGTGAGAGTCTATATCATTCACAAGGAGGCGCCACCGTCGCCAACGCCACATGCGATGTGTATTATGGTCCCGATGGGCCGTGTCCAAGTGATATGCGATTTTCAAAACTATAACTACTGAACTGGAAATGCTATAGGCTTTCGCGCGTCTTGTGAGCTTTGCTCAAATTTCTTGTCTTGTTAGTCGTGGGCGAGTTTATGGTTCAAAGTAAACACTACAATGACAGTAACGTGGCGATCTATGCCAGTCTTTCTCATGGCCAGTACGCGTTTAAATGCCAGAGCAACATACGCACATTTCAGTTCACTGTCTCTTGCTTGTTGTGTCTGTATTAGATATCGCCAGCATCACAGCACTACAAAACTGCATGTACTTGAACGCAACTCTATAGCTGAGACAGTAGTCCACAGATCTGTCATACTGCATTTGGTTTCATGCTGCTTGCAGTAGCCCATTTCGTCTCCTTTTAAACCGTGGCCAGCGGTCATGCACCGTGGTATAGGCCTATGCATCGTTAAACCACACTTAGCTTACACTGGTACTGGTAACGCACACAGAAAGCAGCAGACGTTGCAGCAAGCAGCAGTTTGTACCTGCCGCGTGACGCTGGGATTTCCCACCACCACACAGCAGCAGCAGCTGTAGCACTGACTCGACTCAGTCAAGCCCGTGCTGCTGCTGCTGCAGCTGCTGTGTCTGTGCCAGTTTTTTAAACCGACCAAATGCATTGTGGTGTCCATGGACAGAAACGCACACAGACATACATGCACCTAGACCTGCTTGGTTTTAAGGACTGCCATAGCACTAGGGCACCTACAGTCAATAAAAACACCTTGCTAGGGAAGATGCAGTACAGCCTATACAGTTCCTGTTGCAGTACTGACCTTCAAGGTCATTCAAAATCTATAATTTTTACGTCATTTGAAAGCCAACATGCAACTTCCTATTAGTGATCGAAAAAAAACCTAGGCCCTATCTCTCACCGTTTCCGAGATATGGCCAGTTTTCCACTGAATTATCAGTTATGTAAATCTCCACGGCTTCGCCACCGCAGTTCACTACATCCTGTTGATCATGGGCCATCCCCGGTGCAGTAATACCGGGATCGACAGCGGTATTCATGTGATTTCCCATGGCAGCAGGGGTTCGTATTGTGCAGAGGTTTACCTGCCAATGCGCAGTACCGCGAATGACTGTAGACAATGAAAGGAAAGACAATGATGTTGATGTGTGTGGTGCACTGGAATTTTACCTTCGCTACTTCAGTGTTCCACGACCGTACGCGAAACAGTCCCACCTCCACCCTCTGTTCCGCCTCTACCGCTGGCCGTGGATCTACTGGTGCATCAGTAGATGCCCTATTCCGTGTAGCTTGGCTTATATGATATATGAGAAGATAAATTTATGTGGGTTGGTTGGCCTATACAATACTAAAGATATATGTGCCTATCCTATTTAAAAGGTCGATGGTGGTTTTAAATAGCTAAGAGATAGTGGTGCGATATACACAGATATCCACCAGCTATTCCTACTATGGACGGTTCCCTCCTAATGATGCGGTACACTCTGACTTCCTACTCAGGGTCTGGCATGGTGTTGAGTTCGTCGTGAAACTGGCAAAAGGTATCTCGTCAATGACGATGGGTGTCGGATACCTTTTCAATGTTGGTGTTGACCATTCCCTTTTTGGACGTCGGTAGCAGGTGGTACTAGACTGTAATTCAGTTGCCGATTCCCTTTTCCTATTCCAATTGAAAAAATAACTCTTTGTTTGGAATGGTACCGATCCCCGGTTCCCTTTTCTTATGGAGGAGGTACTTCATTGTCGGTGGGAGTTCCCTTTTGGTGGATTAGTCCCTTTTTGGCACAGAGACGTGCCCTCTGTGGAGTCAAACCGTCGACTGACGGATCTAAGCCTAGCAATCGTTTATATACTGCTGCCGAGACCGCGCATGCGCAGTGCGCACATATTTCGAGGGCGTGGCTTGCATCAAACAAGTTTCTCCTACTTTTTGGAAATATGGACACAGGCTGCTCTTTGGCTCTATTTAAGATATCTAAGCAATGTATGCAAGCCTAGATTTTGGTGGATATTGGTATTTGTATAAATTAATGGATGCAAAATTATTATTCCCAAAAATACAAATGAGAGTTTATTGAAAAATAGGAACATTTATATGACCTTTAAAATCGAAATGGATTGTGAGTTTAATTTCAAAAGTGTTCTAAAAAATACAATGCTGGCCAAATCTCTGAGCATTTGGGCCATTAATGGACACTTTTCAACGTTCGACTACTAAAGTTATGCTATAGCTGAAACAGTGAAAATGGCGTTATTCAAAAAGCTATCTTTGCGCACTTTCTTGGATATTGTGACATTTTGCTTCACAAGGTACTGTGGGTTTATTTTAGTGACTTGATTTTTACGATCGTGAAGGCTGTTCCAATCTAGGATTATCCTTCGGTAAGTCATACCTTGTGGAGCTCGGTGGCCGAGTGGTTAGAGTGTTGGACTCAGGTCAACTTCACCAGAGCGAGAGGTCCTGGGTTCGATTCCTGGACGGACCCCTCAAAAAAT
>Ga0209671_1005386_pt1 | contig 12943 bp, 7 predicted proteins | sample WorMetHERISLAND2_2_FD_187401 | JGI IMG/M metagenome (GOLD analysis project Ga0209671, IMG submission 187401) | Marine gutless worms symbiont microbial communities from Max Planck institute for Marine Microbiology, Germany - Olavius geniculatus... | ecosystem: Host-associated > Annelida >... | reverse complement strand
ACTCAGCCTTCCATCCCTCCGGGGTAGGTAAATCGAGTACCGGCCTATCTGGCTGGGGTTAAGGCGGGGCGCGTTCACCTCTGTCGGGTGGCAGGTAACACTGTGTGATCCCATATGACAAGTGACACTCCGTAGCTCTGAGATGGGTTCGCTCATTAGGAGCTATATGCGACCTTTAACCTTTAACTTTAAAAGATCTATTTGGTAAGAGAGGTCGTCCCTTTCCTGCAGGGAGAGGAAGCATTTTGTCCCATAAGATAGGCTATTCTACAATCTACACCGTGGTCCATAAAAAACGTGGCACTTTATTTTTGCCCATATCTTCACCAATTATTGACCGATTTTTAAAATTCTTGCACTGGCACACTTTACGGACAACTTGCAATAATGCGGTTATTATATATCCTATCACACCGTAAATGCGTCTCTACACCACCTTGTGAAATACAACGTAAGAAAAAACTAACGATAATAACGAACATCTAGGTAAATGGAAAAAAACACGTCTGATCAACATTGCGGTAAATGATCCGTATGACACTAAACTGCGTTAGAGCCACACAGTTAAGTGTCATACAGATAATTAACAGCAATGTTAGTCTGAAGTGTTTTTTTGTTTATTTACCAAAATGTTTGTTACTATCTTTAGGCTTGTACCTGCATATTTCATTTATATTTCACAAGGTAAAGTAGAGACGCATTTATGGTCTGAAAAGATATATAATAAACACATTATTGCAAATTGTCAGCAAAGTGTGCCAGTGACAGAATTTTGAAAGTTTTCAATAATTGGCGAAGATACAGACAAAAGGAAAGTGCCACGTTTTTGTGGACCACCCTGTAGATACCAAAGACTCCACTGATCATGATCATTAGGTATGAGACAACGGTTAATAAAACCGATATTTTTATAATAATTATAGCGCTTTAAAAGTGACTTGTTGCGTGTACCGTCAACGTCGTAGATGTAGTTACGGACGTAGCCGCCGCACATTTGCCTGCGATTGCCAATGCACGGTACAGTGCAACTGATGCTGTCGACTTCTGTGTCAACGGCGCCGTACAAGCCAAAGGTGTTACCGCAAAAACACATCCAGCCCGCCTATTATATAAAACAGCAAGACAACAGCCGTCATAAAAAGCTATATACTGTACTGCTCTCAGTTACGTACTACCACGTCCAGCGTATGAAAAATATGTCTAGCTTTTCACCAAATATTAGGCCCTAAGAGATTTCTTAATTCTTTCACCTGCATACTCCTAGAAAAGTTGCATTAAAAATGACTAGGTCTACTGAAGATTCCATCGCATACATGCAAGGGAGTAGCTGAAAAAAATCAAAGATCAGGGTCACCATCATCATCATTATCATCATCAAGGGCGTGCCCCAGACTGGAGCGTAGCCGTCTCCACGAGCTGTCTCCACCGTCCTCCATCTTCTGCAAGCTTCTATACTGAATTATCCATGGTTAAGTGGTTGGAGGTCAGCTTCTATGGTGCGAAGGTTAAAGGTGGTAGTTAAAGGTGGTAGTATACATGTAGCTCTTAATGGAACCCCATCTCAGAGATACGGAGCGTCACCTGCCATATTGGATCACACAGTGTTACCTGCCACCCGACACAGGGGAACTCGCTTCGCCTTAACCCCAGCTAAATAGGCCAGTATACTCGATTTACCTACTCCGGAGAGATGAAAAACTAAGTTGACCTAGGCGGCTGGTTACATATCGAAATGGTTTACTTGCCCGCAGGCAGTCACCCATCGAAGTACTAACCCGGCCCGGCGTACAGTAACTTCGTTAATCAAATGAAACGCGTTACCGCTACGCCAAGCCACCAACCCAAAAAGCATTGCAAGTGTGGCGTGGGCGGCCTGGGCGACGCTTCCAGTACTTGGGGAGCCCGCGGATCGACGTATGTAGGGCTCTGACAGTTATGCTACATGTCGCTCATCCTTGCTACGTGCCCGAAGAAGGTCACCGGACGTCGAAAATTGCTTTAAAAATGACGCATAGGTCTATCTTGCGGATCAGTGTTTACAAGCCACTCCGGCATACCAGCACAGGGGAACGTGCGTGTCAGTTTTTGTTTTGCTTTTTCTACGCCTTCTCATTTTCGACTTAGTAGTCAGTACGAGAGTGGGACGGTCGGGAGAGATAGGCGAGCAAGACTCGTAATTCGGCTTATTTTAACGACAGCACAGTTTCGTGTCTGTAGATAAGCTTATAGACAATATACGCGTATGACGTGCACCGTGCTCGAAACTGTGACGATGTACATCGTGTCTCAAAAAAACTTCCCACTTTGTCGTCGTACATATCTATGCCAAATATTAATAAATTTTGCCAAATTCTTTCAATCTCTCATTTTGCAGACAGTTTGCAATAACGCAAAAACTATTATAGCCACACTTGAACTGCGAGAGGAGTTTTCTGAGACAACGTGAAAAGCTAATAGGGTGTTTACACGATCTAGCAAACGTCCAGCAAACGTTCAGCATTAGCACGTGTATTTTGAATACATTTGCTGGGAGTTTGCTGGACGTTTGCTGGATCGTGTAAATACCCCCATAACTTACCTGAACGGCGGCGTATTTATACTCGGCCGCAGCACAAGCAGAAACACAAGCTTCGATCGTCAGACGGCGAATGAGAACTTGCTTCGGAAGATCACGTGTCACCACATCGTCCACATAACAACCTTGTGCCAATATTCTTTTCTTATCTGTCACAGCCCATTTTCATTTCATTTTCATTTTATTTCAATTACGACCTTATCTTATATCATTTATTAGCTCATGTATTCCTAGGCCTACTGTAAATGAAAATCCATAAACACCTTTAACATCCGCGGTACTAACGTTGGCCTATAGGCCCTATGTAGGCCTACAGTTTGCTTTGCAGTCACGCATAAGAATGCTTAGCGCCAAATGTTCTGTTCCACGATCGACAGCATACGGCAGCCCAAAAATTGCTTAAATATGTTGACCACAAAAATGATTTTAAAACGAACATTAAACAGAATAGCAATTTAACGAGCTATAGCAGCTGTTGCACGAGGTATGAACGATTTGACGTGCATGGCACCTTTCGCCGTAGTTAGAAAATTGTATTATTGTTATAACTGCTATAACGATTACAATTAAAATCCAAAGTAATCACCAGTAAGATGTACTACTTCTCAACCTTTTGTTCCAAATCGTTAACATTTTTCAATTAAAACTCAAAAAAGTTTAGTCCCAGTGCAAACGTGTCTTTTAAAATTTACGTTATATAGGCCTATAGTTACATTAGGAAAACTGTATACAATATGGACACTGTTGGTAATATGGACACCCTGTTAAAACATAACTCATGCTGTGTTTTACCTCCTGCAGACATTTACGTCGTAGCTCTCGTCAGCAAGTTGCCGTAAAATACACTGACAATGACTGCCAAAGCGAGATTAGGGTCATGTACGTGCACATTTTTTGACAGTAGGCCCTACATGCAACTGTATAAAATACAGGACACAAATGTAATATGGACACCCGGTATGGTATGTAATATGGACAGCGTCCATATTACATACATCAAAGACTTTGTTTTTAAATATCAGTCGCTAAAAAGACAAATTATGTGCTCTATAATGACAATAAAATAACCTATACAAAATACAGGATGACGCTGTCTAACCTAGAGAACAAAAATTTTGTATAAATGTAAACACGCGGCTCCGGTTGATAAGATTTTCCTTAAGGTGTCCATATTAAGCCTATGTACATTTACCCTATACTAATATGAAAATATGTGTATGTACCTGAGGCCCATCGCCATACGAAAGAATTTGCGTAAAGACTCTCTTGCCGGCCACCGAGCCAAACTCTGCTTGAAATTTTTTTTCTCTTCAAGATATTGCGAATGACCTGCTGCTGATAGTCCGTCTGTTTCAAAAACACGTATGCATATTTTTACTCTAGTTAAAGTTTTATTGCCATTTATTAACCCTCTTTTATACGCTTACGCTTCACGTTACAACTTACTAACGTTTAATTAGAAAAAAATGTCAGAGTTGTTTGTTTTCAACTGCAAACCTAAAAGAATCAACCATAGCCATCTCAGACAGTTAGGCCTATTTTTAATCGACAACCAGAAATAGTAGTATCTAAAGACCGGAAGAACTAAAATCTCCAAAAGCAAATTTTAACGGCAAACATCGAGTCTCGACTGTAGCTAACTTAAAGAGTACGCAAATAAAAATGACGACTGACAAACTAGAACGGCCGTTGAGACAGGAAATACTGACATTTCTGGAACTACTAAAGTCCGCATTTAAATTCCAGCAACGAATCTGGCTTTAATGTCATGTATAGCTCTAAAAAAGTGTCGGCAAATGAACGTAACAACAGCGACCGACAACCGAATATAACAATATGGCCCGTAAAGCCGAAAATGATCTCTGCGTAGTGGATAGAATCAATGATGGCTATTTACCAGAAAAATAGAAAGTTCTTAATTATGAATTATTTATCCCTGCTATTTACGTGGATTGCAGCAAGGCGAAGTCCGAGGCTGGAACAGGTGTCGTTAGCATCGCTCCACGTCATATGTGACGTATGCAATAGATAACAGTCGCCGTTTGCATCCACGTCACCGTCGCATGATGACATATCGGCCGTACCCACTGTCTTAACAGCAGCACATGCAAGTCATCATCATCATCATCACTAGGTCCAAAGTAATTTGGTAAGAGACGAAATCGATCTCGCCGGTTCACGCAGCAAGCAACTCCTCGTTTCTATTCACTACACAGTGAAGTAGCTGAAGTAGTTCTGCTACTAAGGCAATTCTGATTGACTGATACAAGTCACGATTGCATGTTTTGGCTCGACCCTCAAATTAGAGATGACCGGGAATAATTTTTTACATTCCCATTCCTTCCCATTCACATTCTCAAAAAATCGTTCAATCGTTGGGACATAAACAATTATTTAGCCTATCTAAGACTCAAGTCTGTTTATCGTTGAATCCAAAACTGATCACAACAGTCAGCATCATGCTATGCACTACAGGTAGGCTACTGAACATCACAAAGTCACAAACTACAGAAAATACACTTAATGGTACTCGAATTTGACCATATAACAATAGGCCTATCTATCGTTTTCTCAGCAGAATATAAGCCTAATACTGCACCCGCCTATGGGAATTTGTTCCCATGGGAATAAGGGCCATTCCCATTCCCATGCAGGTTGTTTCCCATTCCTTCCCATTCCCATTCCCAATTTTGTCATCAATTCCCATTCCCATGGGATTCCCATGGAATTTCCATTCCCATTGGAAATCCCATTTCCACGGTCATCTCTACCTCAGATTTCCCCTTTCCTGGGAGGTCAAAGACCCCAACGAACAATGTGTCACGTAACTTCACAAATGCACAGGTCTGACATACGGCACGTTAATAGGCTACGTCGAACGGTTTCAGCAAAATACACGAATGTGACAGACGACAGACCACGCTACAAAAAATGGTTAGCTATGGGCCAAATTGCTTGCACCAGAGCGATTTCGTCTAACAATAATAACAGAGTTAAGTAATTTAGCAATAGCTAAACCGAAACCCGTATTTGCTAGAGGTGTTAGTCATCGTAACTGACAAACCGAATTTTCCTTTTTTCTAGGGAGATCGGACCAATTTAGTGTCACCTGGGGCAACATGAGTGTCGCTGCTAAATAATATCTCTCTAGCTTTAACAGACGCACGAGTTCATACAGACAGACAGACAAGCCGATAGGCAACATGCTTTCGAGCTGCGCTGCAAAGAAACTGTTGTGCTCCGCGTAACTGCTCAATACTGACGGCTATACGAGCAGGCGGCAGAGACTCAGACAGCCACAGAGACGCTGCTTGCATTTAAGGGATCCATATCTTGCAGCTCGTAAGCAAACAGACGGACAGACCACATTAACATCTATCGCTATAGCCGGCCGGCATCGCTAAGACTTTCAGTGATGGCGGGGCGGCTAAAAACAAGAAAGCCGAAATTGAGTGGGACTCTTCTGCAAAATTGCAATATTTCGTTCATCATTGCGTTAATATTACTTTTGCGAGTTAGCGTTATGCCCAACCATTAATAAAATCTCTGTTTGTGAACGTGATTTAAGGCGCGTACAGAACGACGTAACTAAACTGAACTGATACAGTTTGGTTTTTGACGAACTGACCAACGGGCGATGGTTGTCGCTTACGTGAGCGTAGTCTCGTAAGCCACCGACGCCGTTAAACGGTGTCTACTGTAATGCATTACTGCTTGCCCATTGGTCAGTTCGTCAACAACTAAGCCACGTCAGTTCAGTTTCGTCCAATTGCGTCGCTCTGTACGCGCCTTAACATATTTTACCTGACCTGAGTGAACGAATAAGATTGTCACTGCCATGTGAGAGGCAAAATATGTTCTCCGCCGAATTAGCATTTTGCTTCTACAGTCGCAAAGCACGCAGCACTGAGTACTCTGATATTCCACATCACGCGTATGTCTATAGGCCTACAGTAACTGTTGTACTACACATTTCGTAAACTCTCATACTCAGTGTGTGTTCGTCCGGCCGCGCCTATGAAGAACTAAAATGCATAGATATCCAACAGTCCAAAATGGAATCATGCTGCAATTTACTAATTTGGCAGAGACGGCGACTACACATCTTGGCAATGTCTACTAACCAGGCGCCTATTCTCACGTGCTGCATGCCAACGCATGCACGACTCGTTCTGGGTGTTGCTATTAACCATGCGCGCCTATTAAATTATTCACCAATCGCATACTGTGCTTGCATGGCGATCTTCTGGCGTAAGATTTTAGGCTATTGTCGGACTTTCAATCGAGATGTTGCGGATTTGACTCTTTTTGGCTGTTCGCTATCAGTATTTCGACCACCTACAAGATGTGCTGCAAATTCTCAGTCACCAAGGGTTGTTGGTAATTATTACTGGGCATGCTATATGCAGCGGTGCGACGAAATGGCTGGAGATAGACTGACAGTTTGCGAACAGCATCATCACCATATATTTGTTTAATGACAGTAATTGACATACGCAATTCTAACAACGCAAACATGTAATATGTCAAAAACATGCAAACATTTACGAAAAACGTATATTGTGTGCACGACTAACAAAAAGTACTCGTAATAAAAACTAATGTTTAAACAGATTAAACTGCTAGCTTATAGATTTTCGCGCGTTACGTGAGCATTAGCTCAAATTTCTTGTTTAGCTTAGCGTTTCTGTGTTGTGTGTGTGTTCTTGATTGATTGTGTTTTTATGAGCCATGCCGGTGTACTATGACAGTATATCGCCCCCTGATCTTTAATGGGGGATCGAGAGACTTTTTAATGGGGTCGGCGAGATTTTAATAAGGGGGAGAGAATTTTACACCGTGATTATGTTTCCCCTCGGCGGATATTTCATGGGGGAGACTTAATGCGACACCGGGTGAGTCAAATAAAATATGATGATGAATAATGATGATGATGATAGATCATAATTCAGTGACGTTTGGCAGGTTTTTTCCATATTTTCATAGATTTATTTTTTTAGTAAATATCTCATTAAAATCCCAAACTTTATGCGAGTACTTGATTCAAAATATTACTCAGACAGTGACTCGAGTACTTGAGTAGTCGAGTAAGTACTCGGAGCTAGGATAGGTTCTACTCTAGCAGTGGTTTAATCTCTATGTTGTTGATTTCATATTTCTGTGGTCAAGCAAGAAAGTGAAAATGGCGGAAGCGACGTCAGGAAAAAATATCGGAAAGGTTATTCAGAAGACAGTTTTTCGCACGAAAGAGAAGGTATTGTTCTCAGTAAATGTGTGCGTCTTTAGCCTTTGATTGACTCAGATAGAATAACCATACAGCTACTTGAAAGTCGTTATGAAATGGCAGGTGGGCGTGGCAAGTTATTTTCGTCGCGTATTTGTTTTCAGCTGCTCAACATTTTACATGTCCCGAACGGTGAAAGAATTTCTAGCATTAACATTTCAAGTGTTTAGTTTTTTTAGTTGTTCACTTCTGTCTGTCATTATTCAATACATCTGTTTATGGTGAGTGCTGTAACAGCACAGGCTGAACTGATGAAAATTATGCTATCAGTGCAGGACGTATTGAGACTAAAACGTTATACAGGGAAGGTGTACTTTGCGGAATGCGGAATTTTAAAATAATAAGAATAAAGAATAATAAAGAATAAGGTGTATTTTTGGAATTAACATTAGGGAAAATGTTCTTGTTGCTTGTTGTTGCGTCAGCCGACCCGCAGTTCTCTTGACGCCGCATCGCATTTTTTATCTGCATTGTAGTGCATGGAGCAGCTGTGCTATATGAGTAGGCCTATTTGAGCTGAATTCTTTAACTGTCTTTGATCGTGCCTTAACGGTAGTTCGTAGGGTAAAATATCGCACTAGGCTTACTTAATGACCTGAGCAAGCAACTTAGTCTTTGCACATTACCTAATCCAACAACTTGACTCTCGCCGTGGTTGCAACCCTTTTCTCAGTAGGCCTATTTGAGCTGATTTCTGTAGCCCTGTCTGTGATCGTGCCTTCATGGCAGTCGGTCGAATGGGGTCGATCAGATGAAACAACACAGTAGGCTACCGGTACCTAATTACCTGAGCAAGCGACTCGGTCTTTGCACCACCTTAGGTATTGTTTGTAGCTTGGGCCTAGGCTACTTGAGTTGACCTTGCATTCATGAGTGATGTGCCATCTTACACCGCTGAGTCTGTTAATGGACTTCAAGGCGTTTCAAGAGTTAAGTTGAAGATGTCAATACATGATTACTTTGCGGACTGTGTGACCGCACCATTCATGATGTGCCAATGTCGATTCGAGACTTAAATGTAAGCATAAGCTTATGCAAAGTTGGTTATTTGATTTTATTTGAATTTTGCAGAATGGAAAAACTATAAGGTGTAATTTGCAGAACGTTCCGCAGGTGAAATTCCACAAAATACAACTTTTTGAAATTCCGCATTCTGCAAAGTACACCTTCCCCGTTATACATGCATAACTGTGTTAAGTTTTCTCAGTGTTTCTGGCACACATTATACTTGTAATATCATGTCATGATGATGTGGACTTAGAGGTAATGTGGTGTACTATCTCGATATGATACAATATTCTGCACGCACGTTTTGCATGGTAAACGGATGTTACAGGTGGACTGATAAGGTTAATAGTAACTGCATAAATCACTAATCACAGTGTGCTTGAAATCTGAAAGTAAGATGCAGTAGTCTATCAGTACATCAAAAGTTATGTCACATATTAAATTTTGGTGATTGATTGTTTTTCTGTAATGTATGTTATAGCTCATGATTAAAAGTGTACTGTAATGACTTGGTGTTGTCTGTGACTTATTGTGTCTGGTATTTTGCAGGTTCTTCAGAATCTCGGGAAGGCAGATAAAACAACAGATGATGATTTCATGCGACATGTTGCTGCATTCAGTGAACAGCAGGTGCTGATTATGATGAGTTCTTAGTTCTTACTGTTTTTTCTACCCTAGCATACAGCAAGTTGCTGCAGTAGTAGGCATTTGTTTTGACTAGCAGAATTGAGCAGATGGTAGCTACCGTAGTAGACTTAACCATTTCATATTTCTGGAGCATGCATCACTTGCATTATATAAGCTAATAGGTAGAGCCCACAATTTTCCACGGAAAATTTTGCCAAATTTAAAATTAAAATTTTCTGCAAACCAGTTAACATAATTTCGCAGCTTACCATGGTCTTTCGTTTGTGAGTAAACTAAGCTTGCTATTAAGGGCTTGCATTGTGCTGAGTTATGCTAGCAGTATACAAAGAAAATTATTAGAGCTGTTAAATTAATGCGTTAATTAATGTCTTAATGGTAATAAATTAACACGTGTTAAAAAAATTAACACACATGCGTAAATGTATTTAATTTACTGAATTCTGTGAAGCAAAAGTGCCAATATTTTGTTAAACTGCGGTCATTTGTCAATCGAATGAATTCAAGTAACTAAACTGTAGTTGCCATTCCATCACTACTGTAAATAAATATTATTTAGATGACAGGCTAATAGATTTCTATGCTAGCGATGACGTCAGTTGTTGTTGAATGTGTTTTTATTTGCTTTCTAACTTTTCGTATTCTATAGGCGGGGCCCCCCAAACGTTGTGGGGCCCAGGGTAACTTTCCCCCTTTGTACTCTCTCTCCTGACGGGCCTGGGTGCATTAATAAGGCGTTAATTAATGCGTTAAAAAAAATTAACGCTTTGACACTGAAAATTATCGCTCTTCTGTAGTGTAGTCTGTCAGATCGCATTGTGTCTATTTGCGATTGTGCTATATTGTGATAGCTGTTAGTAGAGCCCACAGTTTTAGGCAGTTTAGTTTGATTTATTCCATGATATAGTTAATCTATTTAGTTACGTTATCAAGCTAATAATCATACTAATCATCGGTCATTTCTCAACTTCGGCAAAAAGTCTGTGGAAAATGGCAAATTCTGTAACTGAGCTCGAAATTCCGCAGCTTATGGATAACTGTGGGCCCTACTAATAAGTTATAATAATAGTAGCAGTAATAGCAGCAACAATTTTGGATGCACCATAACATGGCAACATTGTTCTGCATGTAATAGATACCGTATCGTAGGATTGTTTTGATTTATTACTTATTATTAGTGTCATTAAAGTCTAATTATGTTGAGTGTACTGTGGGTGATTAGAGAGAAAAGGCATGACGCAGTGTATTAGAGGTTATGTAGCACATTAAAGGTTACTTTTTAAACGTTGTGTTTTATATAAATTGACATTTTACTTATTAATATTGAATGTTTTGCTATTCTTTATCTATTGCATAATGTGCGACGTGTAAATATTTTTATTTTAGACAGTTGCACTGAAACTGCAGAAGGAAGTTAAACATTATCTTGCCTGTGTCAAAGGTGATTTATACATTTTATATGACTGCAGTGGTTTAGTGTCGAAATACTATGCTTGTAGTCAGTGATGTTAATTATTTTGCCTCAAATTTGCTTTAACTGCTCTTTTTACGTGCAACAGCAGAATGCTTCGTGCATCTTAGCCATTGTCTAGGCATCTGTCCGTCTGTCTGTCTGTCACAGTCGTGATCTGTATCAAAACGGTGCAAGCTAGGATCACGAAATCTTCACTGTGGGCTGGCCCAAGAACTCTAGTTTTTAGTAACAAAATTTTGTGCCCTTGGGTGAAAGGGTTCCCCTCGAACAAGGGCATCAAATAGGGGTATCCCCCTTAAGAAGATGTTATTATGTCGCTATTGGCTCTTATAGTGTGAAAATGGTTCCAGATAGGTACAGACTTGCTGCATATTATAACAAGCACTGGTGACAGGCTTTTTAGATTTGTCAACATCGATGACCTTTAACGAGCTTGAACCTTCCAAAAAGGGTGTTTTGTTGAATGTTTACGCAATTTTTGGCTGCAGTGCACATTTTAACAGTAAATTGCGATGAAATGGCTGGAGATAGACCAAGATAACCTGCATATGAAATTTTTAGCATTAAACGTAAATTTTCGCAGTTCAAGTCCTGACGCCCTAGATTCAAGGAGGCTGGTGCAGGCGGGTGATAAAGACGGTTACCCCTTTAAAAAGTGGTTATTTTTCCGCTGTTAGCTCGTGTAGCGTGAAAACGGTTGCAGATAGGCAGAGACATGTTGCTTATCATAACAAGCAATAGTGACAAGCTTTTTATTGGTGTCAACATCGATGACCTTGAATGACCTTGAACACCCAAAATAGGAGTGTTAGTGTTTTTTTGGCAGTTTCTGGCTGCGGCACAGATTTCAAGAGTAAACTGCGTCGAAATGGATAGAGATAGATCAAGACAATCTGCGAATAGAAACTGCTAAGGCTGTCCCACGTCTCATGAGCTTTGCTCAAATTTCTTGTTGATCTAGGTGTCTGCTGATTTATGCGAAAGTGATGTGCTTATTTTTGTTTGCGTGCATAATTTATAAGATGAGTATTATTATGCCATGTGTTGCTGGGACATTGTTGGTTTTTACTGCAGAGATGTCGCTGGCCAGTCAAAGTATGTATCGTGCAGTGAAGGAAGCATATGAGCCTGAGTGGGTTGGATATACAGAACTCACTTCGGCTGTTGAGGTATTTATTTGTTTGTTGTGCATTTATTTGTGTTAGCATGCGTTTTTTTAAACTTTTTTCTGGGTGAACATTGAGTTTGTATGTACGTCATTGGTGCACAATGTCTAGCCCGAGATAGGTTGTTTTCTGGCTTATGACGTCTTAGAGTAAACACCAAAAATATGATATATGAAATTATATTATGCCTTGCAAATTATTCATAATTTACCATTTAACTTGCTTTTTCAATTGGTTTTAGAAGTCTGGTAAGTTAACGCTGGTTTCAAGTGCTTGCCTTCAGTTTCATGCAGGAACGTGTCCACTGAATCCACGTTTCTACCAATGCTATACACCATTGTACTAATTGTAGTTCTTGTTTCACTGCTTAAAGCAGTGTAAGTACTTGCTGATCCTGTTGTGTGCAGCAATTGTCAAATCTGTGGGATGACTACCAGACCAAGGTTAATGAACAGCTAAATGTTCACATTTCGTCATATGCCGCACATTTTCCAGATGCTAAGGTTCGTGAACATGTTTGTCGTAAGAAACTTTCTTTGTAAGAATTTTGTTGCTGCCTTCCAGTACATTTTTACGCGCGAAAGCAGTATGCTTCGCGCGTCTTTGCCATCGGCTGGGCGTTCGTCCATCTGTCTGTCCGTCCGTCCATCCGTCCGTCCGTCCGTCCGTCCGTCCATCCGTCCGTCCGTCCGTCCATCCGTCCGTCCGTCACACTCGTGAGCTGTATCAAAACGGTGCAAGCTAGGATCACGAAATCTTCACCGTGGACTGCCCCAAGGTCTCTAGTTTAT
>Ga0209671_1005382_pt1 | contig 12945 bp, 8 predicted proteins | sample WorMetHERISLAND2_2_FD_187401 | JGI IMG/M metagenome (GOLD analysis project Ga0209671, IMG submission 187401) | Marine gutless worms symbiont microbial communities from Max Planck institute for Marine Microbiology, Germany - Olavius geniculatus... | ecosystem: Host-associated > Annelida >... | reverse complement strand
CTGCATGCACTAAATTTGGTCAGTTGATCTTGAGAAAAATAATTAAAATTGTTGCCACCAGATGCCATATTTTAGGGCTAAAAACACCAAATTTGATTTAACTGGGGAAGCTCACGGCGCTCCCCCAGACCCTCTAGCTGGATTTAAGAAGTCCTGCTTCTAAGGGAGAGAAAAGAAGAAACAGGAAAGGAAAAAAGAAATGGAAGGAAAGGGGAAAAAGAAAGAGAAAAAAAGAAAAAGGATAAGGACAAGGAAGGTCAACCCCTCCCCGAACAAAAATTTTGGCGACGGCCTTGCTCTTCGGTCGATCATTATTATCATCGCCGCAGCGACGAATTTTTGTCAATAGAATCTCCTCCACGTACTGCAAACTTTGTATTTGCCTACAGCTTATAGTTCGCCGACCACTCAAACTTTTGCCCTTCAGCGAGCGTGAAAGACGATTAAAACGCGTTCTTTGTCCAACGTCCTCAAGACCGCATGCAAATTGTCGGCAAAATCCACCCACTCACTCACAGCTGTGGTGGTATTCACTGACAATACTAATAACACTTGAGTTGTGCCACCGGTTGACGGCAATCTCTGAAACAATCTTTTTAAAAGAAAGTCGATCAATAGTTTGGGTATTTATGTTATATTTACACGATATATACATAACTGACAAAGGCAAAAAAGCTTTATATTTGTACACTGTCAAGTTCGTACAGAATTAACGACAGCGAGATAATAGGGCGTTAATGCGGCTTAAAAACGACTACGCAGAGATACGTCAATAAAGCTTCAGCTGCGGAGATTCCCAGCAACAGATAGACGGCTTTAATAGCTTACCTCGACCGACGGCGATGCTAACAATCTGCGCTGCCAGAAGCAGCTTAACGGCAGCCGTTGCTATGGCGATCGTTGCCATGACACCGCCTCGTCTCGCAGTGAGTGAGCAGGTGCACGAGACTTCAGAGCGTTATGTCACTCACTAGCCGACCAGCAAACTGAGCGTTAGACTGACCAACAGCAGTGTTCGCCGACAATGTCACGAGACCTGTCAACGCAAGCAAATACAGCACTCTCGTCACCTTCACGTGTTTATTAGACACTTGCCGTTTCTACCACGTGTTTACAGACTAAACGCTGTTTACTGAACTATGCAACCAGCGTGTGGGTTTATTATTCGCGTGTTACGCGTATAACTGTCTACAACTTGGAATCAATATGTGTAAGCTACAGTAGTATAAGTAGCAGGCAGTGTCAACTGCCTTAAATTTATTTTTCACGCTAACCGCTTTTACGTTGAATAATTGTCTGTGTGTGTATGTGTTAGCCAATCTATGCGCTGTTTGTCAGAACGTTATATGCGTCCTGTTTCATCGTCAAACCAAACGCACAACGCATCACACGCGTTACATTACTGAAGAGTGTTCTTAGGTTTCTAACTGAAGTTTGTTTTTGTCTTCATCCGCAGTCTTAGTAGCCGAATTATCATGTAGCAACTCAACGCTGACATCATTTTCCAGATCTCATAGCACCTCGTGGACGGCGCAACTGATTTGATTGTTTATGTTACACTTCGCGCCATTACGACTACAACCAAGATGTAGTGGGAAAGGAACGCACGGTTGGGGCACGTACCGTCCTTAGGGTGCTGCGCCCCGAAATTTTTACACGGGCTACAGAATGACCAAGTCTTGCCAGCATATACTCCACCGGGGATGGGTGGTCCCCCAACAATTTTTTAATGGCGGATCAAAAATTGGCTAAAAATGTAGCGTATGAGCCTCAAGATCTTTGGCGCTAAAGGGATTAGCCTAATGAAACTTTACCACGTGATGTGCCGATGGATGGGAATGTTAACCCGTGTACAAAATTTGGGGGCACCGCCCCCTTAAAATTTGGAAAGGCAAAAAACGTCAAAAATTCGGCGCGATTTAGGACAACTTTCGAGCTGACCGCAAATGTCTCTGAAACAGATTAAGATATCGACAATCGGTCAATGGCGTTATTAACTACCGTTGTCCCGCGTTGAACAAAAGAAATCTGGTGAACTTTGGTCTATTAACCACAAAGTTGTGTTTGCTCATTTCGACCTACCTAACATTGACAGTTCGCGCGTTGTCGGACAACTTTAGAATTTGATCGCACATATCTCGAGAATTGATAGAGATATCGATAAATGAAAAACGGCATTTACAACTACGATTAATTCCACGTCGAACGCAAAAAAATTGGTGAATTTGGGTTCACAAACAACAAAGTTCTGTTATCTTATTTCCAGTTACCCAAGTTTAACATTGCGCTTCCTATACATGTATAAGATAATGCAATTGCGTTCGGGCCACGTGATTTTGCTGCGAACGAAATTTCAACCCCTTAACTGTCTCCAGTCGGACTTACTGCGCCGGGCGGCCTCACGTTGGGCTCTGCCCATATTTCTAGTTTTATCTCTATTGCATTTTATACTATTGCGCAAAACTTGCAAAAAATTATGCAATATTTTGCCTATGCGGAGAATGAATAATTTTGTCAAATTAAATAATTTGTGAAAGTTTATTTGCAGAAAAAAACATTTACAGATATTGCCAGTAGGTTTACTACCAAATGTTTAAAAATGGCAAGTTCCCTGCAATGTGCCGGTAACTAGAACTGTCTGTCAAATAAATCACAGAATAAACAAATCTGCATTGAACTTAAACACGAGAGTTTCATTATCTATAATACCTGCCTGCTTGACAGAATTTTTCAGTGTGTCTCTTTTTTCCATCAAGCGGAGGATGACGCATCAGATGCAAATGCGTCTGGCGATAGTTTGCGGCATTCACTTAGCAAACACCAAGTGATGAAACATAAGCCTGTTTCTTGTTGACAGTAACACGTGCGTTCGTCTTCCTGAACTTGTACTTTGTCAGTTTCTTGTTCGCGGCTGATGGCAGATGGGAGCATGTAAATAAAGTCGCGTCTACGTGCGGCGTTTGTGAACGAGAAGTTTGCTTGGAATACAAACGGACGCCTCTCGGCGAGTGTTGTAAGCGCCGCCGACGAACTCTTATCTGCTCTGCGTGTGTCCAAGAGTCTCTTCTTAAGCCGCAAGTCAAGCGTAACTCGTTGAACCTGCCAGTTCCTTACATATGAGCCGATAATAACGGCTAATTCTCGCATTCAATGTACACCGCCTGTCACCGGTAGAATGGAGACTAATCGCTTATTGTGCACTCGTCCCACGAGTTGGCACCTGCACGTCTTTGTCGAAGTCCAAACTGCACTACTTCGATTTGGTGTGCAGAACAATGACAATATGTTGGGAATTTCTTGCAGGCTTTCATTTTTTGTGTACTTTTCGTATTGTACAACTTGCTGCGGATTTGCTGCGTGGTTATAGTTGTATAACACGTTGTACAATAAATTCACAATTAATCTGGGTTTAATGCAGCTCTTTAATAGCTCTCGCAACAGCAGCAGTCTAAATTATTTAAAAGATTACGGCTAAAAACGACAGATCTATGTACGAAGATATGATCAATCAATTGTATCTTAAATAAACACTACTTTATTTATTAGTCATACGGGATGTTTGTCTAATATACAGGTAGGATACACTATGATACTGGTACCGGTACAGTGGTTTATAAAAAGTCATAGCGATACACTTTTACAGACAACTATGCCAGATCTCAACCGATTCCATCAGTATTGCAATTTTTCAACCAGGGATGAATTTTCTACATCCATCTCCACAACACTCACAGTGAAATAAACGCCACACCTCTAGATCCCAAATGTTGCTTGGTGGAAAAACAGAGCGATAATCATTTTACAGCAAGAATTCACGGTCGACGTATACACTGCTATAGCCGTCTGTAGGTAAGAACCGTTAGGATTCGCGACGATAGAATAACTCATAAAAGAATTATGAAATGACGTAAAAGGGTCGAATTCAGTACACAAGTTTGTGCACATCACTATCCAAATTTAATTTTAAGACGAACTAAAATAATATAATGTGGCACATATGCTCTGTAAAGTCATTAGCAAAAAAAACACAAACCTCAAACGTTGTAAGACTTACTTTAATCCCGTACACAAAAACGATAAGCCCTACGTGTCTATAAAGGTCAGATATTAAAACGATTTTTAAATACGGATCACACGTTTTGTTAAAATTCGGGTCTAGCATTTAGCTGTCACGATGTTTCTTGCGTTACCAGCACGCTTGTTAAGTTATTAAATAAGCTAACAGAGACCATTTTTAACAAGAAGCCCAGCTGTCGCTAGGATAGCCGACAGTACTAGTTGTCAGTGATTTTAAAAGTTATCCAAGTTGATGCTTTTCATCTCATCTGAAAGGGCGTACGCTATTACCTATTAGTAAATAATAGAAACCTTGGTCTTATCTCTCATAGTTTCCGAGATACATGGCCACTTATAGCTTGAAACTTATCACTGAAAATTGCGGCCAAAACGCTGCTGATGGAGCCATGGTTACTATTGACAGTCTATAGGAAGTTCCAGCGCCCTATCCGATGGCACCACAGCCGACCCCTTACGATTTACCGTTTAGCCACAAGACATCCGTGACAGACGGAAAAAACGGACGGACCACAACTCATACCAATAGCTCGACCGTTACTGAAGTACGGTCGGCTAAACTCCGTTTAGAACTCACCTGACGGCGCTGAGTCAAATTCTAAGACGGCAAGATCGTGCGTAGGCCCGAAACTTTAAAGTCGGCAACGTACGGGCAAATGTCCGACACCCCTTTCGTTATCATATAAACGCGGCGCGAAGAATTGATCGACGGTCAGTGTGCAGTACAGTGCAGCGTCGTGCTGCAAAGAGTCTCCGACAACTTCAGTAACAGCAGCAGCAGCAGCAGCAAAGCGTTTTACCTGCGCTGTCGCCATTAGCGTTCCCTGTCTTCCTTCCGTAGCAAGCGTCAGACGCAAAGCTCTCAACTAGTCCAGGCCTATAGAAGCAGTACTAATGATGATGTCGGAGCAAGCAGCCAACCAACGACGACGTCGACGACAATGGCGTGGGGCTAGTGCATAGATTCGGCAACGACCGATAGCCAGTGTGATTTTGGTTACGAAAAACGAAAACGATAGAATCCAAAACTGAAACGGAAAAAATGACAACAAAATGCTACTGTTGTACAGTTGTAGTAGGCCCATGATGTAATGATGATATGTGTAATGTGATGACGCGATTGTCCATTAGGCATTATGTTTATGCTGAAGAACAGTCATACGACAGAGTCTGTGCTGCATTTTGCTTTATTCTTGTTCGTGGTCACCAAAACTAAAGTGAATCAACCAAAAAAGTCATTAAAAACTAAAACGAAAAAGTATTTCAATCCTAAATCTGCATTACCAGGCAGTAGAAAATGACACTGTGAACTAGGCGACGGCGAAGGACGGCGAGTGGCGACGTAGTATGGCGTCACGTCGACTACGTAAGATATCAATTAGTAACAGTTGGTCGCGGCGACGACATGCCAATCACCGGTCGTGTCGACGCTCTGGATGGGCGGTCGAACATGTGCGCGCGAGGGGACCGCGGACAAATAATCAACTCAACTCACGCTGGGGACAGCAAGCCGTTTTTCTCCGTACATAAATAAACCTTTCGTTCTCTGTCTCTTCTCTTATTTCTGCTTAGCAAACATTGCTGTAACTATCCAGTGGCGTACTTAGAAATTTGAAAAAAAGGGTCTGCACAGAGCATAAGCCTAATTATTCTACGCTTCGTCTGGTTTACTCCATTTCTGTTGTGATCAATTTTTAGGCGAAATCGCTTTTGCAGCGCGATTCCGCCTATTCTTACGCATTTCTTCGTAGCATGGTCTGTCTGTCTGTCTGCAGTCTGTCACGTTAGTACACACTGCTTTAACCACTCGACGGGCTTAGATGCCACTTGGCAGGTGCACTTGAGGGGTCCAACAACACACTGTGTAGAGTAGACTATAAAGGGTCGAACTTTGGTTCAAAACATGCAATTGCAAATTGCAACCAAATTGTCAATCGCAGCGAATACAAAATAAGGAGTTGGGTAGACTTGCCGGAGCGATTTCGTTCTTTTTTGCTAAATTGCTTTGGTCTTTGTTTTTTTGATTAAATGTTTTGCACTTTTAAGGGAAAGCGCAAGGGTTCCCTGAATACGCCTTTGCTGCTGCGACGCTTGTCAACCGGCAGCGGATGTGCTAATGAAACGTCATCATCGATGTCAGCTATTTCACGTTTATCCTGTCAAATCTGATCGCCACGAACGACCGAAATTATCTGTAAATTGAGATCAGACGGTACCTACGTTTGTCGTCATCGTACTGAATATAACTATTCACTCAAAAACAAGCTTAAGTGATAAATGTACAATTTTGGCATGTTTAACAGCCGGCAAATGGCGCAAAAACGCTAAAACTTGCAATGAGCATTAGTGCTGTTAAAGGTGTGGTACATTTTACCCTCGGCGATCATTTTATACTTGCTTATACACAAAATAATAATAAAAAACACAAAACCAAGTACTTTAAAATAATATATAACTTAAGATAGTAATACGCTTAACGGTTTTCCATCTAGCAATATATTCGCTGGCTATATTCCGCTTATAATTCTTCGATCAAGAACATTTTATGAGTTTTTTTATACCCCGTTTACACAATAAAGCAAACGTCAAGCAAACATCAAGCAATTAAAGCACACGTCGTGCATGTGTATTTTAAATACATTTGCTTAATGTTTGCTTGATCGTGTAAACAGGGTATTAGTCGCACATAATGCAAACGCATTTTATTAAAATCCAACAAATGTCAGACATCAAACCACAATAGCACAGCACTGTCTCGAAGCGTTACTTCAGTAGGCCCCTAGAAGTTTGTGACAGTGTGCAGTATCGTTTTCATAATCTCAGTTTCGTTGCACAATTCGCATCGTGGCATCGTAGGCCTATATATGATGGCCATGACGATGAGAACTTGCTGCGCCGCTATCTCAACATATCTCTAGTATCCAGGTAGTGTCTGTGACTGCAGTGTACGGTACGCCGTTGGATCTCTTCGCTTCTAGATCTACGCATGGTTAGACACAATCCTTGCTGCATGATGCGGCGGCTTCAGAGGATGCGACTAGCTGGATAAGAGTCGGACATTGGCCGTCAAAACACCACAGTATATGATAAACCGCCGTCTGGTTGGAAATATGAGATAAGAGAGTACTTAGACCGGCACTCTTGATGCAGTGGTTTGGTTAACGGGCATTTATTCTGCATGCAATCATCGACGGTTGGTCGTAGCTTCGTCACGTTTGACTGCATCCGTGGTCGTCAACAAGTTACGCCACTGCAGACATAGTGCTAGAGATAGACAGTACGTGAGTCACTGTTCTGCTAGAGACCGGTCTCTCTTGATAACATCCGGTCTTTTTACACCAGGGGACGCAGTATATACATGAACCGAAGTTTACTCGCCGACTATATGGTCCCTTCGGTCAAAATCGAGAGATAAAGAGACCCCGCCAACTCCATAAGGGCGATAGCCCCAAAGGCCAAAAGCTTGTGGGGACTACCCTGGCCGGCATTTGATTCCTGACTAATTTTGCAATCGCAGTTTTTGCATCTCGGCATCTGTTAATCTTAGCCCAAATCACCATTTTTATTGGCTACGTCCAAATTGAACAGTAAAAAATACAAATGCATCTATCGCCAAACGACTTTCGGTACATTCTGCAGCCGAAACTCTGCGCTTGTTGCCGCTTTCATAACGACTCATTTAGGCCTGTATGTTATTGGACTGGGAAGCTTACAGCAATCACCTAAACCTCATAGCTAGATTAAAACCAAATGTAGGGCAAGAAAGGATAGACGGGTGGGGAAAAGGAGAAGGGGGAAACTTAGGAAGGAGAGGCAACCCCCCACTGTGATTTGTATGAAGTGGGCGCCTGTGATGACGTCATGTTTCGAGTAAATCGGCGGCGGCTTAGCGCAAGTTCCCGCCGCATGTAGATCAATAAACTCACCCACCGCGCACTGCACTCTCGAATGACGCTCATCACCAACGCTCATCTGCGCATGCGTTGACATGCACCAGGCTGATTTTGTGTTTGAGCTGTCATTTGCTTTTTGTTTCAGTTTTCAAAATATTTTTAGTTTCAGGCTCGCTTCAACAATTTTTCGTTACATTTTTAGTTATCGTTAACGAATGCGTTATTTTTTCGTTGTCGAGAACTTTCGTTTTCGTTTTCGTTAACGAAAGTTTCCCTGGTCGTCATCGGAAGTCATGACGTCTACAACGTATGAACCTTAAAGTAGTTTTTCGGTCCTTTGAGGAAAAGTTGGCATAATTTAGAAGTTAGATTATATAAACTTTTAGTGGCTTGCTTTCAAATATCCCACCTGAATTTGGGGCAAGAGCCCAGCAGAGCAACGCGAAAATGTGCGAGAAAAGAGAAAGAGAAGAGGAGAAGAGGACAGAGGTAGGGGTAAACTAGCCGCCGGAAGCTGTACTAGTGATGAAGACCACAGATGAGCGCATGAATGGACGCGGGCGCAAATGTCGCTGCTAGTGACGTTATCATGTCACGTGACAAGCCGTGCGCTCGGCGCGGCGAGGAGGCTAAGTGAATGATGACGTGTCACTGCGCAGACGCATGCGCACTGATGTGTCGATTAGCGACAACTCTGCGCGCTGCAGCACTGTGTGCTCCAGTCCATCCATTCCTCACCAGCGCTCAGCAGCAATAGCAGCAGCAGCAGCAGCCGTTGCCGTTGGATGTACACATCTCTGATAGCCTATGCTCAGTGACTTCTGCAGACTTCTGTGCTTGCTGCTAGAACACGAAAACTATAGATTCTGTTGTTGCAAATTTTCTGTAAGTAGGCCTAGGTGAGTAAGTATGCTGACAAACCGTTAAATTTTAAAATATAAAGGCAAGACGAAGTAAAAAAGAAAACAAGAGATAAAAGAGAATAAGAGAGAGCGCTTTACCAGAAACTTCTGTGGCAAGATAACAAAATAGGCCATCGCGCAGTATAAAATTCAAATAGCCTTTCTAGAAATTAATTAGAAACAAAGCTTAAATGTGTCTTAAGATGTTTTAAATCAATAAGTAAATAAAACGTCAATTTATATAGCGCGCCGAGGCCATAAAAATGCGCTCTTTGCATTAGTACTAACAATGTTTTAAGTAATCGTCCAAGACGTATTTTGTTTTCTTTTCTCGGTTTCCTTAAACTGTATACGCAACAGTTAATTGATGGCGGATGGCAAAGTCAGCTGCAGCAGCAGCAGCGCAATGACGAGTGTATTGATGCAGTCTGCTAGGAAAAACTAGCGAATGTCGACTCAGCCACAACGACATCTCCGTCTGCGATCAATCAGCATTAAGGATACAGGTGAACTCACATCGACTGGGTTTAGTTAAAGCTTCTTCATCTCCTTCGCACAACATCGTCGTCGTCGACTTGCAGCGGTGCAAGGTATGATGCCTCGGTGCGTCTGTGGTACATAGGCGAGACAAAATGGTACGGTACTAACCCGAGCTGGAGTCTAAGTGCGAAATGACTGTAAGACCAAAAGGTGGATTTTAGGGGCATATTTGACCCAACGGTGACCTCGACCCTTGACCTTTCGACTTCAAAATTTGATGCCTTCATCCTTGCCCCAAGAGTCCGTTAATGGTGACAGCTTGGTCAAATTACGTCAACAAATACAATGTTTATTCCGGACTCACGCATGCAAGGACGCACGCACGCATGCATGAACACTTCGGAAACATAATGCATCCGCCCACTACGTTGGCGGAGGCATCATAAAAAACATACCAAATTAGAAGTTTCGTTGGAGCTAAACATCGGCTGACTGCGAGTTAAAACCATATCACCAAGTTTTGTCAAAATTAGGCTTATCTTATCATTAGGCCTAACGCTCGCGACAATGGCGTCATGTCAGAGATGAGTGGTGACAGAAACAATGCCGAATGTTGTAGGCAATTTTGGTCAGAAATGCGGTTAAATTAATTTTGTGGTTATTATAACGGTAATTTTCACTCATAAGTTAGTTCTGTGTAGCAGGTAAATACTCATGCCGTGGATTGGGTAAGCATTTTGCCAAGCTGCGAAAATGTGGACATCGCAAATCTGTTCGTGGCTTAAAACTCGTGCACTGGTGCAAACTGGAAATTTGGAGCACCAAATGCACTGTTTCGCATGCCGTTTTTAGTGTGCTACCCATACTATGATTTAGTTTTTTACACGCTGAAGACCGAACTTTCTTGCTGCCAGCTAGTTGCCAGGAACCGTTCTGTTCCATACAACGCACCGTGTGACGCCACACCTGGACGAAACCCGATCTGCACGGGTTGACTAAAAATGCCGGACATGAAATTGATGGACATGAAATTGGAGGAAAGACAAATATCCTTTGAAAATAAATTAAATTACAACGCAATTTTTTTTGAAATAACGGCAGAATACAGATCACAGCAGCAAGGTAAATTGTGTAATATGCATTATATATAATATGTTGAAATGCATAACATATTACGAAAACATCTACTTAAAATTAGCTACAGGGGAGCAATGCTAAGTAGACGTCTACTGAATCTAGCCTATGTATTTAGCCACTTTAAACGTATTGCATTTTCAAGTCCGTCACATTCATGTCAGGCTGCTTCATGTCTTGCCAATTTGTTTAAATTTGTTTTACATTTTATGTCCGTCAATTTTAAGCCTAGACACTTGGTCCGTCAATTTCATGTCCGTCATTTTCAGCGTCCCCGGTCTGCACACCGTCTGGACGAAATGGAACAAATCAAGCGGTAACAGGAGTGCTCGACGCCGCCCACCCGTAGCGTTAAATTCCCGCAGGTGGACCGGGACCGACCGACCGACCGACTCACTCCGGCCGCATCCCGTCGGACGTTTCCGGATTACAATTACGTAAGGCAGGTGCTCTGACGCGGCGCAATCAGCGTGGTGCAGTGATGGTGCAGACGTGATAATTATGTCGACTAGACAGCACTCGCACCACATCTCACGGGAACGCACACGACGATCGACGTGAAGACCCGGATCCATAGCAATTTCAGCTGCAATGCCATGAGTGAATCTACCTGCTCTGGCAGGACTTGATGTCATTTCACAACCAGTGCACGCTACACGAATAATTTACTCCAGGATTAGTTTCAGTGATCACTCAACGCACAGCGTGTAACTAAAGTATTTAACAGTATGCGTACATGTAACTTCTCGTAATAATCTATGATATAGGCCCCTAATATGACACGTAATTAGCTCTGCGCTCGTAAACTGCTAGTTAATCCAGCACGTAAACCAAAAGAACTAAAATGGAACTGAAATGAGATGAACGGGACAAGTAAAAGCAATAACAAATAACAAACATACAGGTTACGAACATGATATTAGTCTAAAACTTCAAAAATAGTTTAAAATGGAATGAGATAGCGAGGACCAAAATGAGAGAAACATCGTAGTCGAGAAAAATCTATTAACGGTCCAGAGATCCGTGAGTCGGTCCGGAGGGTGTCTAGCATTTAGTTTACTACTACATGCATGATATAAATGTAGAGTAAACGGTTTTGGCAAATGTTTCAGACGTGATTTGTCAAAAAAAATACGAAACGTTTGCAAAACATAGGCCTATGTAAAATGTTCTGCTTTGCATGTAAGCACGTTGCGCAGCTTAAACAAGGCACTACAAAGCTGCGACGCCAATCCACGTAGGCCTACAGGGTGCGGCAGAAAAAAGTAGCCCCTAAAGTTTTTTGCTGTTTTCTCAGCAATCGTTTAGCATTTTAATCTGAAAATTTACAGATTTATTTATGAAACTGTTCTACGGCTAAGTGCCAAATAAAATTTGATTCCATTAAAAAATGACGAAGTTATAGATTTTTTAACATGACCGCTTACCGATTTTTCAACGTGAAAAAATGTTCAAGCTACAACACCAGTTCAATAACATCGTTAAAACAAGTCAAACGACACAGTTAACTAATGATCAGATGCCAAAATTCCTTTGTCACTGTGAATGTTCGAAGTGTCCACCGACAGCTCCAAGCTTCAACACAAGCCTTCAGTCGCTTAATTTGAGAAGTCTTTCACAGTCTTGTCGATTGGTCCTTGTGGTAGGTTGCTCCAGATAAGCTGAAGCGATTCCTTGAGTTCCGCAATTGTTTTTGCTTTGTTTTATGCTTGTGGTAAGCTTCAACATTGCACACCACACGTGATAGTCCAACGAGTTTGCATTCGGCGAATTTAGAGGCCATTGGTCTTTTCTGATGAAATCTGGACAGTAGGCCCGAAGTCAGTTTCCTGCGCTGCGTGCTGTGTGTGCTGGTGCGCTGTCCTGGTGGAAGATGAATCCGGTGGGCAGCCTGCGATTGCTTGAAAAGAACGACAATTTAGTGATAATTTATAAACAAAATAAATTACTGTTTGTCAAAGCGTCACTGTGACGTCATCGGCAGTAACGGGTAACCAGTTTTTGAAAATTAAATAGCATTTTTAGCATGAACAAGCATTTGCAAACATTTATTACAATTATGACAATGACTACTATTACTACTGCTACTGCTACTGCTACTACTGCTACTGCTACTGCTACTGCTACTGCTAGTGCTACTAGTGCTACTACTACTGTTACTGTTACTATCACCACCACTACAACTAAAATGCATTTATTGTAGATACCAGGGATACATCAGTGCTGCACTGGTCCTGGGTGGAGTTGATGCAACAGGACCTCACGTTTACAGTGTGCATCCGCATGGATCTACTGACTCTCTGCCTTATGTCACCATGGGTAAATACTACACTGTAGTAGTAGTAGTAGTCGTTGCCATCGTCTTAGTAGTGGTAGTAGTAGTAGTATCCTACAGGATTTCACATCTACAGTGTGAACCTGCACAGATCAACTTATTCACTGCCCTATGTCACCGTTAGGGT
>Ga0209671_1005378_pt1 | contig 12947 bp, 3 predicted proteins | sample WorMetHERISLAND2_2_FD_187401 | JGI IMG/M metagenome (GOLD analysis project Ga0209671, IMG submission 187401) | Marine gutless worms symbiont microbial communities from Max Planck institute for Marine Microbiology, Germany - Olavius geniculatus... | ecosystem: Host-associated > Annelida >... | reverse complement strand
GATAAACTCTACGCATTACAATCCGTAATGACGCTGACAGTCTTCGATACTATATAGCGTCGTTAAATACTCCGACTCCAGTCCAGTCCAGAAGGAAGAGCCGGGAGCAGGAAGTGCCGGGGGAAGTTTAGTCCGGAGTTCAGTTGTCGCGTTCATTTAATAAAGGATTAAGAATAGTTTATGTCTCTCGTCGATGGCTCACAGACAGTCTACGGGCTTCAGGAAAAACCCCACGACCGTGGGAGATCGCCGCCGGGGCTGGAAGATAATAACACCAGCGGGGCGGCGATTTCTTCCACATTAATATGTATTACAAGGTTGTGTAGTCTATAGTGAATCTTTCAGTGTTGTGGGATCTTTGTTTTATATTTGCTGAAAGTGTACGCTGCCGGTAAAATAATAATAGCATTTGTCAGTATTTGAATCACTTATGACAAAAATGGCTTCCTTACTATAGCGTGATGGATGGCGTAGAGATGGACGAATTGAGAAAACCACGCTGTAAAACGGACAACATTAAAACCCGAAGTGTTAAACTCAGCATTTATTCGTGTTGCGTCGGGAAACATCTTGGCTTCAGAGTCGTCCAATGCATGCGGAATAGCTGAGCGCAGGCGATCAATCTTTCGTCGAATTCCCGAGCGCATCCAGGGTTGCACCGTGAATCGACGTGACGACTGTCTGCATGGAGTTAGGTTGAATGTTGCCTCGGCTCAGCGTTTAGTTGCGGCTGTAAGTTATTCTCCCTAGAACCGACCGACCAGAGAGCTTATTTCACATTGTTTCATCTGCCCACTTTTTAACAGCCAACCAAATCTGACCTACGACACTATCGACACTATACGAATCGCGTAATGCTAATCTTTATTCACCAACACAATGTGGTAGGTAACGAAACAAAAATACATAAAACAGTTACTACGGTATGGCACATCACAGACACACATGACCTTAACTATACAGAGTATAGAATTTGGGCTTAACTGGTGTGATAATAACGATGTGGTCCGGAAAGTAAGCGCTATTAAGTTATTTGTCACAGCTTTGTCAAATATCAACTGACATTCAAACACATTCAGGAAAAATTAAATTTGCAATAAAAATCAGTAAAAATCACACCACATCTCAAACACTTCAATGCTTGCAGGTACACTAATGCGCGTCGAGTGATTATATAGGCCTAGTTTTTGTGAAATTTAGCCTATAGTGTATTGTGCAATGTTCTTCTCATAAGACCTACCCATTAGCCAGGGTACATCCGGACAGACGGACAGACAGACGGACGGCAACCGTGCCACAGACGAGCTATAAGGACCTACAGTACAGCTACAGCATATAGGCCTAGATAAAAATAACCGTGTCTGACACAAAATGTGCCACTCATTACTATGCCTTAACAAAACAATTTGACAGACAATAAAAATCGATTTTACATTCATGGAGATAGGCCTACTTCAGTCCATATTTGACAACGTAACCTATCAGTATCATAACAATAAAAGTGGCCTGGTTTATATGAAATTGGATCACGATGTGCAAGTCGTGAAAAAGTCAACGTCATAAAACGGCAATATAAGTCAACAGTGCATTGTGAGTATTTTAATGTCCTATCGATACCTAACGCTTTCTCATGTCGACAATAGCCTATACATTCTCGTGAGGACACTGCACACTTTGTGGCTCTGTGTACACGGCTGGTAGCATGCAGCCTGTTCCTGTGCCATATTTTTGAATCGATTCCTAGTGGTTAATTAAATTGTTTCTATTACGCTTTTAGCAGTGCGGTTAATAAGGCTAGAACACTGCAGTCAAAGTCATGACCAGGCCAAGACCACCCAACGATACAGAAGCTGAAGACAAAGGATGAATTTACGAACTCTGTTTAACGAATAGACCTTAATGCAGATTTCATCTCTAATCTTTCTTACGACATTGATATGCAGTAAAATTACTTTGTCATTGGTAAGCTTTAATTTGTCACCCATTATAATTAAGCAAGAAAAGTGGATCTTGAGATGTTCACTCAATGGAAGTAAAAGACTAATTTTCTAGGCCAGTCCGCCACGGCCCATGCTTGACCTGAAATGGCGTGCTTTGTTGTGCTTAACATTAAACTAAACTCTCCTCACAGCTATTTAGCTATTGGACACCAGAATGCAGACGATTCGTAGATCAATCGTCGCGACTTCTGCGAACGCAGGTTGTGACAATGGCCTCGTTCCATTCATGCAGAGTGGCGAGTCAATAGACATTCGACAATTCAATGAGATGAGCGGACGCATTCAACGCTGACGATAACTAATGACACTAGCTGACAATCGCTCGATATAATGTCAGTCGGCACTGTCACGTACGGCTAAACGCAGCAGTCACTATACCTCCATCATCACGTGAACAAACTTGGTACGGAACATTGTTCGACGATGGAGCCAGCTACAGTCGCTAACGGGCTCTGTACGTCACTGAGCAGTGACCGGGCACGTCCACGTAGTCAGTACGTCGAGGAACCAGAAGTCAAAGTTGATCGAAGTCATCAGCTTGGACGCACACAGAGCACGCGACCACACACGACGCAGTACCACATCGACACACGCCGTCAGCTGAACCACATCAACGACCAGGTACTGTCGGACGAGTGCATTCCGTGCCTCCACTGTCCGCCGCGCAGTCGCCGATGTGCCGTCGTTGTCTGGCTTTGGTCACTGATCCGCAGCGAAACGTTCCTCTACCTACTGCATATCAGTTCCATCGCTTTCGGTGCCGTCAATAATGGTCTGCTATGACTGTTTTTTTTGTTTTAAAATTACACGATCTAATTGCAGAATTTGCAGTAAGTTTTGGCACAATCGTTATAATGCGATAGAAGCAGCCTGGAAATGCTGAAAATCGTCCATCGGCTGTATTTTTTACGCTGGCAGTGCGGTCCTCTCCTCAATGAAATTTTTCTGGTGAGCTCAGAAAGATAAATGTTTTATTATGAATAAGTAAGCTAGAGTGCGCTTTAAAGCTGCTGCCGTTCAAGGTCATCCAAGATCGTTGATCGGTACAAATCGAAAGAGCGTAGCCTATGCAATTTCCTATAACCAACTACGTCAACGTTGCTTATATCTTGCACCGTTTTATATTTAGAGATATCGGCTTTAACAGTTGAGTAGCCTAATGTTTGTTTCTATGGCACGTCACAGAACACAACGCAGAAAGACAAAAAAATAAGTAAGAGCCATTCATCTAGTGGTGTTCGTATAATTACTTTCTAAGTAATCAATTGTTTCAATCAATCACTCAATCACGAAGCAGCCACTTAGTGGCCAGTAGTTGATGAGATTTGATAAAAACATTAGTCTAATCAATGGCAATATTCACAAGACAGTGTAGAGACGAGTTTAGGCCTAAGCCGTAGTAGGAGCTTCCATAGTGACTTTATACTAACATTTTAGTCAGTGTAACAGTGAAAATTGGCAAATTGGAATGATTGGGTGATATTTGACAAATATATACCTATGAAAAAGTTCGTGGCTGAAAATCAGTGATTTTCGCGTAAAGATATCGCATGTAAATGGTTTGCAGGACTGGAACTACGACGAACAAACGCTGCACTGTCACTGGTGCACTCTAGCACGGAAACAGCGATCGCGCTGCTTGTCATTTTTATCAGGACGGCAAACGGCTTCACAGGTTACAGGGAAATGCGCAGCGTTATCAGTCTCCAGCAGGACTTGGATGCAGTCTTCTCCGACATCCACGTCCATCGTGTCCGTCGACTGCTTACCTTCTACCTCATCGGCGGCGCTCTACTTTTCACCGTCGCTTTGACGTTTTTCTTCGTCTTCTTCCACCTACTTCATCTCGGTTGGACGACCCTGACTAACAATTTCTGCTTGGTCACAATACTAGTCCTGTGGGACATGTACACCACAATGATCAACGTCACTGCCGTCACAGTCCGCGAAGATCGGTTCAGGGTTCGCTACGCTTGTCCATTCCTTCTAATCTTTGCTTGACCTGTATAGGCCTATGAGCAGCCTCAGATTCAGACGTCACCGATTTTATCATTTATTATTAATTATTACCTCATCGCTTAGAATTATTTTAACAACCCAACTGTATTCAGATAACGAAAGTGGCATATAGTTAATATTTGTCGTTTAATTTCAAAATTTTGAACACGCTCAGTCAATAAGGCTGGATTGGCCCGTGAGATGAAGTAGTAGGCCTATATGTACGTCTTGCAATCGTTCTTATGACGACGTGGTAGTGGTGGTACGGTCTACGTTGCGTTTTTAGCCGACCGTACTCAAGTAACGGTCAAGTTTATGGTACGAGTTGTCGTCTGTCCGTCTGTAACGGATGTATTGTGCCTAAACGGTAAGTCGTAGGGAGTCGGCGAAAGTATCATCGGATATGGCGCTGAAAACTTCCTATAGGCTGTTAATAGTAACCGGTGTCTCCATCTGCAGCGGTTTGGCAAATTGGCCGTAATTTTCAATCGAAATTTTCAAGCTATAAGTGGCAGTATGTCGGAAACGGTGAGAGATGGGGATAAGGTTATTATTGATCACTAATAGGAAGTGGCATACGCCCTTTCAGTATGATAAAAATTATCGACCTTTGATGACCTTAAAGGTGACTGATAACCAGTACGGTCGGCTATCCTAGCGACAGCTGGGCTTATTGTTTTACGTTAATTAATTACGTAGTCATGTAGAGTACCTTCTGAACTGAACAGCTATCATATTATGTGTAGATTGTTACGCACGAGGCGCTAGACATAATCGCCAGCATGTCGACTACAGCGACTAGCGACAAGCAATGTAGTCTGCGGCGGTTTATCAGTGCCGTCAAAAGCAGCCAGTTGTTCGCGGCGCCTGACTACGTATCGTCCGTTTGCCAGGAAGCAGACAACGGTGTGACTACAACAGCGGCCATCGAGCAGCGAACACTTACCACAGACACATATATTTGACGTCGCTGTCTGAATATCATACGCAGAGGAGTTTTTGATATTACTGTATTTTGATGATCTGTTGTGCGTCTAGTTTTCTTAAACGTTGTGTTTATGTAGCAATTTTGTCACTTAGTAGTTTCTGGGCCAACCGTTAAACTTTAAGTAAGCTTACAGGTCTGGCCCTTTGCTACGAGGTATTTCATCATCATCATCATTATAGCCGGAAGCAGGCCAAAGGCCTCTATTTCCGTCCGAAGTAAATAACTTTAACACAAATATCAACAAAAATAAACTAATACTGTTTTACACTTATTTGTCGTCTGTCTGTGACAAATGTATTGCGGCTAAACAGTAAGTAAGGGTCGGCGACTTCCTATAAGATGTCAATTATAGTAACCATGTCTCTATCTGCAGCGGTTTGGCCGCAATTTTCAACAAAAGTGTCAAGCTATAAGTCGCTATATCTCGGAAACGGTGACAGATACTGTAGGGTTGAGGTTGCTATTAATCAATTCACTATTCACTAATAGGAAGTCGCACGAAGTCGCACAAGCCCTTTCACGTGACACGAAAATCATTGACCTTGGATAACCTTGAAAGTTCATTAGCACTCTGCTATGCCAATCGTGCGCTATTGTGGCCGAACGGTGAGGGTCAGCGACGGTGCTTTTGAACAGGGCGACAACAAGTTCCTATAACCTATAGGCTGTCAATAGTAACCACGTCTGCGTGCAGTAATAAGATTATTCCAGTTACTTGAAACTCAAACTGATACTGAAATGATTGATTTCAGTAAAACTCATACTGAAACTAATACTGAAAAGATTTTCATACTGATACTGTATAGATATAGACATGATCACGAAACAACTTAACTGAAACTGTAATAGAAATGACTTCGATACCAAATGATTTGGTTGCCTTTGCCCCGAATTTCTTCAGCATGTTTCAATTAGCCTATTTACTGGCAATGGCAGTTTCTAGCTTTCACCCATTTTAAAACGCAATTCTTTATTCTGGATCTGGATAATGATTGCCAATCGTCTACTCCATGTGTTTATTTTTCACGTGTGTACTTGCGTACAGTATTAGTAATTTAGTAGTGCATTCGGACTGAAGCTCAATGCAAAAGTTTCAGCTTGAACTTTGAAGTTTCTGAATGACTGAGTAAATACTAGTTAGTAGGCCAGTAATTTTAGTTACTGTTAACAGTTAAATTGTCAGTGCACCATGCATATCAATACTGTTCTTGTGCTAGTATGACAATTAAAAAACTGTAACTGAAATGATGTAAATACTGATACTGAACTGAAATGATCTGAAACTGAAAAGAATTCAGATACTGTATAGAAACTTACAGTACTGCATATAAACTAAAACTGAAATGATTTTGTGAACTGGAATAGGCCTAACACCGTCTGTGTGTGCCACTGAGTCACGGTTTGGCCGCAATTTTCAATGCATGGTTGTCAACCTATTAGTCGCCGTATCCTAGAAACGGTCGGCAATTCCTAGCGACAGCTGGGTTTCTTGTATAGTCTTGTGCCTAGTCTTCGCCTGTTTTGAATTTTGTGCTGCCGTTCGGTGCAGTAAAAATTCACTGACTGATTATATTCCGTAGTTTATGGACCTACATGTATATTGTAAGATTTGTGAAATTTCTAACTGTATTACTACATTCCATGGTAATTTCAATTCGAATTAAGTAAAAATTTGACCAGTGGCCTTCTAGCAATGCTGATGACAGCGTTAATTCATACAACTATTAAATTTAAAACAGTCGAGAATAATAACTTTCAAAAGTAGTAGGCCTATGTGTCAGTCAAGATTAGTAACTGAAATAAAGACTCTGTATGTGCGTGTTTGTATTTTCACCAATTCCAATCACTAACAGCATACACAGACCCTAGTCTCGATATAACCCTTTCTCACTGCTCCACGACTTTGGTGACGCCCCACGGTGTTTGACGAACCACTTTCTATAACCAATCTTAATACTCATCCCGTTTTATCAACTGCTATATAGCATGCATTATAAATTTGTAATATGACACGTAAAACTTAGGTTATGAAGCTGAAAATATGTCAAGCAAAGTTGCACAGAGACGAACACATTAAGAGTAAAAAAGGCACAAAATACTAATGCTGAGTCTACAAAATAGGCCAAAAAATGGCACGTTTACATATGAAATAACTTTATCAAATATTAACCGATTTTTAAATTTTTTCACTGTCGGAATCAGGAGAAAAATTGTAGTAACACTATCACTAAGGATCCCACCACACCTCATGTGTCGTTACACTACCTAGTGAAATGTTGAATATTGCACTCAAGCTAGCGACGACACTCGCCTATTGCGTGATTAACCAACCAGCTGAAGCAGGCGATCGTCACTGAGAGGGGTAGACTGTCACAGCATTTGGTTGATCAAGCCACTGGTCGGTGGCGTCGTTGGCTTAAGTGCGTCATCCAGCAGTAAAACGGACATGTTGAACATTCGATGTGAAAAATGCGAGATGTGACAATTAAACTGGACAATAACTGAGACAATAAACAGGTTGTTTCCTGTTGTTATTTTATTACAATGTGTTGCTAGAGATATCGTCTTGTTTTCAATTGGTGCTTTTAAGACACTAATATTTCACCTGGTAGTGCAGTGACACACATGAGGCAAGGTGGGCTCTTTAGTGATAATGTTACTGAAAATTTTCTCCTTATTCTGACAGTGAAATAAGTTTGAAAATTGGTTAATATTAGGTGAAGTTATTGGCATATAAAACAATGTGTCGTTTTTGGCCCACCCTGTAGAAGTCACATAATGTACAAATGCATGGCACAGTGCTTTGGTTTCAGAAATAAAATGAACATTTTTCACTGACAAAAATACGTCACTAAGCACATGAAATGCACAGCATTAGCAAGCCACCATCCACAAGCAATGCTAAACCAATGACAAACTGTTATATACACAAAAACAGAACGACAAGCAAGAGAAAAAAGACAAAATGGCAATCAGAGAAAGGTTAACAGAAATCGTTATACCGCAAAAAGTAAATATAATTTTAGAATAATACCGGATAATACAGCTAGAAATTAGAGATGACGCCAAAGTTTGTTACAAGCAATGAGTATCAGTGCAAACAAATGACTGGCAGTTTACCAAAGTCAACAAAACAATCCGATAACAAATAACGGAGATAAATTCACATCATATTGATACAACAATGACAAGCAAACAAGAAACAAAGTCAATCCAATGACCAAGCATCTTTTCTGTGTCTGAGATAATATTCTGTTCAAAAACAATTCCAACTTTTCCAGCTTTTCACCTTAGACAAGCTGAAGTGGCTTATTACTAGCAGCTTGAAAACGGCCAAAAATCACCTCTCTAACTATCATGGCTATATTCTAAATTACAGTTTGCTGTGCACTTAAATACAACAAAACTTTCAATAGCAGCATGTAACGATACAACCGACATCAAGAACATTGGGCGACTTCACTTTTTGACTTATAGACTTTCACTGAGCCTTTTCGCTGAGCCAAAGCTAAAGCTGAATGCTAAAGTCTGTATGTAGACCAAAGTTCAACTAAACAATTAAAAATGGCGGAAAACCGGTAAACCTAACAGGAAATAAATCAACCAGTTACGCTTGGACTTTCTTATTTAATTGCGCCGTGCACGCAAATGACGTAACTTACGTCATCGTGTAGCCATTACGGCGTTTATTTTTGGTACCAGACTGTTTAAATTTACTAAACTATCCATACATATAAAACTGTAAATAGTTGCCATGTTTTCGCTCAGCAAAATCACTTCACTTTTTGACTTAAGTAGGTACTTAGACCAAAGTTTAGGCTCACCAAAAGTCTAAGTCAAAAAGTGAAGTCGCCCATTGCCTCAGTGCACTGTTAAATTAGCTGACCTGTGTCAACTAAGTACTAATGGTGGAGTGGACATGAGCCTTAACAAGTCTACACATTACTAAGTGTCAAAAGCTGAAGAGACAGACAACACCACTTGTTAAGTGATGCAAACTAGGGACCCTAATTAAATATTTGTCGCTATTATGGCAGAAAATCAAAACGTTGCGACTATTAAACTAACACAACATAGTACAAAACTATACTATCTACAGAAATTAATCTTACACAAAAGTAGGGACGTATTGGATTTTAATTGTCAAAATCTGCCCAGAGTCAAATTTACATGCTCAAATGTCACTGGATGTTTTTAGCAACACAAACGCAGATTTTTTTTCACAAGAGCTACAAAACTTTCTTACCGTAACTGAAAAATGGCTAAACATTGATGACCTCAAAACAATCCACACCACACAGTGTATTGAAATCTGAATATGGAGGATGGGCAGATGTCAGACATAGGAGAAGACTGATGGGAGGTGTAGAAAAACAGTGAAAATAGGAGAAAAAGACTGCACCAATTACAATGGTTTTCTGACAACCGAGAGCATAGCCAACAGTGCTAATGCAAGTCTTATTTTTCCACCACGGCTACAAAAAGCACTTTTGACTGATAATTCGCAGATACAGACAGCATGCTAATAAAGGTTCGATGCTCCACAAAAATCCCCCGCACGATATAATACCCACGTATTTGCCGGAATAAAGTGCAAATAACAGCACTGGTAACTAGCTGACAATATGGCAGATGTGTGACTTGTTTGCCACACAAATAAATACGCACACCAGTAAGCAACAAAATGTATACAACATGTTGTGAATGTGTTTTCTGCAAGTTAGCTACTACTGGTGCAAGTTTAAAACCAAAGTTCATTAAGTTCTGTAGGAAAGGTAAAGCTACTTCTGAACTTTGCCTTCGACTGATGCTGCCATTATTTCAGCATTATAAACTGTGGGAAACTGGATATTTTTGCAATCATTATGCAATGAAACGAAGCAGACTTAATCAAATACGTATGTTATAATTATGGCTTTTTTGCCTGATACAATATATAAATAACTGGTTCGTTAATTACAAACTGTCGTGCAATATCTCAACAAAACTGATCGAACAGTATTAACGGTGGTGCAAAAAACATACAACTTTTACACAAATCAAACAAGTGAACAGTTTTCGAAAAGATTAGCCTCGAGGTCATTGCAGTAAATGGTAGACACGTTGAACATGTGACATCTTTCAACATGACCACACATCACTGCAATCATTGAGACTAATCATTTCCAAAACTGCCCATTTGCTCATGCAGATTATATGCATGCATCTTACACCTTTTTATGTGAAACCCTGTATTTATAATCCAAAAACAATGCACAGCCTCAGTAATAAGACTCACTTGTCATGGCAAGCTAATGCAACATTTACGCAAAAAAAACAGCAAAAATTATACGGCGGCACAGTAGCAAGAGATCGTCAACATAGCCGCAGCTTATGACTAACTACAGCATAAGAGCATAGCCAGAACAACAAAGCCGTCCAATACCTATATCACACTATACGCATACTCCGATGATATGACTACTGACAAAATGACAAACCACACCTCGAATGATACGTAAATGTCAGATCCAAATCTCATTATGCAAGACAAGAATATGAAAAAAACACCACATGAAAACTACAGATAGTACACAGCACTGTTGATCGTCGTATGCAAGTGATTGTGAACAAGATGGCACAAGACTTGAACACAATAAGTCCCACGGCAAGCAGACAGTGAAGTGAAGATGTCGTTGGTAACACCACTACTAGACAAGTTGCATGAGACCAGCCATCACGGCAGCGCTCACGCCTCCAGCGACTGGCAGCGTCAACACCCAAGCCAGGAAAATGCTACTGAACAGTTTCCAGTCAACGTTCTGTCTAGAACGCGCCCAGCCGACAAACACCACCGAGCCCACCTTGCAGTGTGTCGTACTGATAGGCAGGCCGAGGTTTGATGCTGTGAGCACGGTCATTGCTGCGCCCAGCTCAATGCAGAAACCACTACACAATCACGTTCACACATTCTAATCTCACACACTGCACCTCATATATAGGCTCATATATTACTGAACCCACACAAAAAGTAATTAACTGCAACAACCTCGAACGCGCTCAATGTCCTAGTAAAACAAGAAGTAAAAATGTTTTAGATGACGTCTGAAAGTGAGTAAACAGTGTGAGCTGCATTTGAGAGTAACATAAACAAGTCAAAGATTGACAAATGCACAACATAAAAGAATAAAAAGTGAATATTAAAGATTATTAAGTGCCACAGAACAAAAGTGACTAATAATCATACTGTCCAAAAATATAACTAGACTACAGCAGTGAACCCTCACGTCAAAGTCTTCAAATAGCAGAGCAGATCACAGACTAATAATCTGTCAATAGCACTGCAGTACCATGTTAACTGTTTCTATGTACTTTGCAGCGTAGAAGAATTGTGGACAATTTTAGACTATCACCATTTTAATTTTATCAACAAGAAAATGGTGATAGTCCAAAGTAAGTAATCAGTATGCAGTACAGCGGAAACATTAACACGAAATTACCAAATACATAAAGCAGAAAATATAAAGCAATTAATTCCAGTCCCATTCAACAAAAAACAACGTATATCTGGGTCTGGATCGATTCAACCCTGCTACAGATTTTTCAGCTCAGCCTGACCTAGCCTAGCTTACAGACCGGCCAGCCCATTCTCAAGAGCAGAATAACTCAACAATACAGACTAGTATACATGCACACATCAGATTACACACAACCACCTTGCATTTGATGGGAAAACCAACCCAGATAGCAGCATATGGCACATTAATTTATGGCTCAAATGTCACCTGCATTCCCCTAACTATCGCCCTATGTTCCCTAAGTATTTCCACATTTTTTCATGACCGTGGCATATTAATGCAGGTAAAATGCTGACAAAAATATCAAAAAATAAAACAAACATGGATGGTGATAGTCTAAAGTAAGTAAATAAAACAAACGTGGATGGTGTAATCTTTGCCAGATCCTGTCCCATGGTCTTGATGACACGTCGACCCCAGATCCACAGGCCAATGGAAATACCAACACCTCCGAAGAACAGAATCCACAACGGTGCAGGAGCAGCAGCTGCAAGCTCATTGCTTGCGCTGGTTCCAATGGTCCAAATGCTCACCAGCGGACCGATCGCATTGCTGCAAAATACACGAAATAATCAGCCTTTGCTGTGAAACACAACTGACCACATATAAATATAAATGAGCAAAAGTGCATACTACAAGCAAAAACTTACTTCCTCATTCAACTTGTTAGAAATGCAAAAGTAACTCTCAGCAAAAATACTGACAACAAGATAATGTTCATATGAACACGGAGTCCGTCCAATGCATTTCGAGAGTTTACAGTATATGTCCGTAAAAATATAATCAGTAAGCTGTTTAGACAGGTAGAAAAAAAATCAAACAGTTTAATTTCAAATTGTACACAGCAATGATCCTTTCATCCTTCTGTAATATTTATCTAAACAATAAACATTATCAGTTAGGAAGACCATTCGATTTGTAACCAGCGCTTTACTATAAAAAATCCATCGTCATCATGCATCTATCTTGCACCGTTATGGAGATATGGCGCCGCAAAGATAACGGGGTCACGACTTTAGACCTTTTGGGGGTCATGCGACGTCATCGGTCACGTGACCAGTCGACTCCCAAGGGTTTATTTCCTATGGGTGGTCCATAGTGACCATGCATCTATCTGGCACCATTACGGAAATATGATGCCTCAAATATTGGACGCAAGGACGTGGACATGAAAAGAAAGATGGAAAAAAAGAGAAAGAAGAAGGGGAAGGGGAAGGGAAGGGAAAAGGAAAGTGGAAGGGAAAGGAGAAAAAGAATGAAGGTAAGGGTAAGGGAAGGGAAATGGAAAGGAGAAGGAGAAAGAAAAAAGTGGAAGGAAAAGGGGTAAGGGTTAGCAGAAGGGGAAGGAAAAGGGAAATGGGGAAGGGTAAGGAAAAGGGGAAGGGATAGGAGAAGGGAAAGGGG
>Ga0209671_1005377_pt1 | contig 12948 bp, 9 predicted proteins | sample WorMetHERISLAND2_2_FD_187401 | JGI IMG/M metagenome (GOLD analysis project Ga0209671, IMG submission 187401) | Marine gutless worms symbiont microbial communities from Max Planck institute for Marine Microbiology, Germany - Olavius geniculatus... | ecosystem: Host-associated > Annelida >... | reverse complement strand
GGCATGTTCTTTCATTCGGTTGTATTGGCATCAGATTTCATTCGTGTTGTTACTTTATGGTCAGCGCATCGACACTCATCTGACCGACCCTCCTTTAGGGACTGACAGAGGCTTCCCGCTGGTGTTAATTAATTGGTGTAGTTGATTAATCCAAAAGTTGCGTAGCCTATAATTCTTCGGATCCAATCGTTTACGTTACGCACTTAACTCGACCGGTTGGAAGTGCTGTGACGTAAAATTAAGCGAGTAAAGTTTGAGCGCAAAAAATGACGTCAACAAGGTCTCCGAATCCGACGCGAAATGAATGGTAGGGGTCTATGCATTAGTTAGACAGTCTCAGAGGCATTCGGTGAATTACAGACGATGGCAGTTTGTTACGCAACTTTTTCACTCAGCCTGGAGTATTTACTAAAAACATTTCTGCAACTAAATAGTATAAACTATTCGTAGTCGACGTCAGGGTATCGAATTCTACCGTCTGTGTCGACTGCAGTTTGTACGTTGTATAATGTAAGCTTGCGTATAGTTAAATCTGTCAGGCTGGTTTGTGGAGTGAGGCGCGGATAGAGTCAATCTTTTCACACAGTCAGCCATGTCTCCGGTCGGTTGTAGATAGACGTCGCGGGTGGCCGGTGCCGGTGCTCTGTCGTGGATTAATGCACCCTGCAGACGATCTTGTAGCGCTGCAGGCAATGAATGCTTGGTGCATGGCTGCAGACGGTCCGGCCGGCCATGTTGCCATGCTGACAAGCGCGTTACAGCTACCGTTGCTGCTGCTGCAGGACCACGACTGGCTGGCGGTCGGTCGCTGTCCTGTCCAGCCGAGTGATGGTCACTGGTCACCGCGTGCGTTTCACATTACTGGTTGCCATTAATTTCGCATGTCCCAACGCCACCGGTGTCCGCTTCTGTGAACGGAAATCGCGCGAGCCTCTTGAACGCTGATAAACATGTCCGACCTGCAATTTTATGACATGTTCTTCACGAATTATTCATTATTTCCCTGCCGGCTTGTAGCAAATACATCTACCAGCACAAATCCTGTCAATCCATCACAGCTGATAGCGGCGAACGGATATTCCTGGCCAAACTTGTAGGCCTGTGAGTTATCTTCAAAGCGAACATTTTCCCGCCAGTTTCAAGTCGCCTTAACCACCACCGTCTTTCCGTCTTAGAACTTGACTCAGCAGCTGTAGTATCACAACCGCGTGACGGCGCAGGCGAGTTGTGGAAATAGTTAAGTACTACCCTGAAGTGGACTCTAGCAGCTGCAATACTGTTGCTTTGAACATTTTATAGGCTAAGCGCGCTGATGGCCAGTTATGAGCCAATGGCAGCTAAACGCCGAAGAAGGCCACTGCGATGGGCGTCGTAGCACAATTAGCCTAACTCGTCTGCAGTTATATTTTAGTGGTCAATCAAGAAACATCTCTCACACTTCGTAGAAAAATTACAGATCGTGTGTAAACACTCTGCAGTAGCGAGGTTGCAACTTTGCCTTGACATTTACAGTATGTTTGTGCAGACTGCACAAATATACTGTAATGTATAAAGGCAAAGTTGCAACCTCGCGGTCGGCAGACCGACACGCTAGTGACGCTATATCGTTACACAGCCAAGCCACATACATGTGTTAGATAAAATCTTATCAACTAGACATTTTCTGTTTTTTGGTGTACCTTCTCGAAAGTTAGAAATATTTGTCTGGAAAATGGCGTTTCGAACGTCAGTCGTTGATATAGTTGCGGGGCGTGCATGGATTATGTATGAACGCTGCGCTGAGCGAAGGTGACGTGACTATTCTACAGTCCGAACTACGATGTCGAGCGTGAGTGACAACACAAGTCATAGTCGTTGTTCTGTCGCCGAGCTAGGAACGAGCTCGTGCACGCACGTCACTCAAGAGATTGGATGCGTCGTCGTGCGTCAAAGACGCATTGCGTCCGATGCGTCATGTGCGTGCGCCGTGCCATCCATGCAATTGCACGCCACGCCAACAGACAGAAAGACAGTGCGGGTGGGCGTCGGTCAATCGCTGCGGGTGGCCGGGTAATTATGGACGACGTTGGCAGCTGAAAATGAAGCATTGTGCCCAAATGAGTCATTGACGGTGGCGGCCTGCAGCGCAAGAGGATGAGCAGATGAGGTCATGTTATTGTACAGGATGATTGCGGCCCGTGTGACTGATGCTGCTGGGTGATAATATTGCACATCACCGCTACTCATTGATAGTGTAATAGCGCACCACTCACTGCGATTCGCCGTCGATATCGTCACGTTAGTCATACTGTATTCAAAGTGTAAATTTATGTGTCCGCAAATGCACAGCGTATTTTCGCAGCTTGCTTTTGAATGAATGATGAAAATCACGGAACGAGGAGTGCTAGCATTTGAACAGTTTAGTTTTGATGGACAGCGATAAGATCCGCACGCTCAGAGACCCGATTTTGTGTCTTTATTTGTTCACTTTTGGCGATTAGAGTAGTGTATACCGTTATTGTAATAAAACGTATATAATACTAATGACTGAAATCATACGTTGAAATAAAATGTTTAATTCACAACCACAAGAAAAATCACATACAGTTACCGCTTGCCGTGCGTCAGGGCTCTAGTGAGTCTGGCATGTCAGGTTTATTCAAGGTCACACATTTTTGAGTCAGTGGAAAGTCGATGAAGTTTTTTGTCGCGTGCACAGGCACGTTTATTTTTGACGTTAGCAATTATCATTTCAGAAGGCTGAGTAATGCCGCGTTTGAGATGTGGTGGAATATTTATAATGCCTATTTTCTGGTGAGTGAAAATAAAGTTCAAAACGGTCAACCTTCGACTGGGTTGCAACAGAAGTCTGTGTAGTTGTTTTTGTGACTCGCTTGCAGGGTATAAACATAAGAAACCATTGCTGACATAGGCCTACATAACACATCAGAGTGAAGAGACTGCCTACAGTTAGACGGGGCATTTTTCGGTGAAAACCGAAATATCTTGCAGGCATTATCGGAAATGTTTTAGCGCAGAGAACCTGCAGTGCTGTCTGACTGCATAACGTATATTTTGAAATGCAATGACGGAAATAAACGTCGGCTATCAGAGGCCATATAAATAAATAGATTAAGATTACTAACTCCTCAGATGCACGTTTGCATGTGATGCCGCTAATATAGAGGAGTCGCTTTCTCAACTTCATCGACATGTGGACAAAACATTTCGCGCCTCGTTCATCTCGTTTCGTCCGTTGTCGGCTGATCTCGGCTCTGCGCTATCTGCCTTCGTTCTTTTCCGTCTGTTTGTCACTCGGGGTCCGCTTGGACGATAATTGATGCGTGCCGACAGCGCGTTTCTCGCTGTATAATTGCTTTATCTCTTCTGCTTGAGTTATATCCAAGGACTAGTATATACGGGAGTCCAGGAGTTATTCATCGTGCATGCGGCGGTGATGCGGCGCCGGCGTCGAAAGCGCTGCTCCGACAAACTCTCCTTCGAGAAAACCCCCGACGACAGCCTCCCCTATGAGAAAATATAGGGAATTCGTGAAGAATAACAAGAACGGCGTGAAAACAGGCCCGGTGTGAAATTATCGATTTTCTCTCAAGATGTGGGGCGATGTGTATGAAAATGGTTAGCTACGGCTGCCGTGCAATATAGGCTACTGGTGAAAGCACACGTTTAAGGGGTTTTGTTTCAGGGAGTTTCGTGGGGGTGGGGTTTATCTGTGTGCCCCGGTTTGCGTGGTCGGCGGTGTCAGCGCTGTGCTGACATGCATTGCAAGTGCCCATGCACTTCTCCCTTTGTCTGTAGTCTGTATTGTGCCCGTTTGACATCGATGCGTTGATCGTTCATGGATAAGATACGCGCAGACTCGCATCCAGGACGTGGAAAGACACAAAATAACTTCTGCAAAGGTGAGAACAATCCATGACAGATGGTATATTACACTGACTTAATGACTGGGCATTTCGGCAGTGTGCAGGGGCATGTTCGCATCGCTCCCGCAAAAATGTGGTTGAACTTGACTGAGCCATTAAAATATGGTTTGACCTGACCTCACGTTGAATCGAATGCAGTATTTTCGGCTTGGCACCCTTGTGCCTAATGAAGCTTTGGAAATTTGCTTCTGAATTAGTCAACTGCTAACGGCCAATAAAAACTTTTCTATCACCACAGTGTAGGTCTATGTAGGCGCGTCGTCGGCAGGTTTTCAAACTGCTGCTTTGAATCTTAATCTGCGAGGCATCTGTCCCAGGGATTCCTATGTATTAGGTAATATAGAGCCATGGATCTGTTCTTGTAACACCTCCGGTAGGAGCGGTGTGGAGATGACGTAGAAGGTTGCAGTCCGCGGTCTCTTATCAGCTTTGCGGACTGCCGACTCCGCGAGCGATCGACTCCGTCCGCACTCTGCAGGCCATTTTTGCTTCGTTGTGTTCCGAGCAACGCGGGAGATGTAACGGCCAGCGCCGCCAGGAACATCCGTGTTATACGACTGAAACCGTAGCACACATAAAACAGACATAGCGTTACTCAGATAACTTTTGATCAAACGCATGTAATAACTATAAACTGCGCTATATGTCTCCGGTGATCAGGCTTGCCGTGGATATGGATATCCATGGATCCATGTGTGGATATGAGATTAAGGCCGTCCTCTGGATATATCCATGGATATTATGCTGGCGCACCTGCTAATTAAACTGAATACTTATATGCTTTGTGTTTCTATAATATTTTCTTGTCTGTCGTTTTTACTCTGCATTTTGCTCTTTATTTACGTTACTGAGTCAAATGAATAATCAGTGACATCAGCACGCTATTATTTAATCAGCCTAAATGAATTTATCAGTACTATAACAGCAACAGATCTTAATTTTCGGTGCTTTAATACTGTTTGTGAGCAACAAAAGTTTTTTATTTGGGATTTTATTACCTCCGCCAAGGAGGTAATGTTTTTGCCGGTTTTTGTTTGTTTGTTTGTTTGTTTGTTTGTTTGTTTGTCTGTGAGTCCACGCGATAACTCGAAAATTTATAGACGGATCTTTCCGAAATTTTGAGGGTATGTCGGGCACGGCACAAGCTACAAGTGATTAAATTTTGGGCGTGATCCGGCAGGAATCCTGGATTCTGGATCATTTTGAAATTTTCGTTACCATTGCGTTAAAGGGGGCATAGGGGAACCGCTGGCAAAGCGAAGATGGTGACGCCATCTGGCGAATAGCTTTGCCTTGGCGGAGGTACCTGCGGGCTACGACTGCTATTTAGTTTATAATTTTTAGCCAACGTTTTTCTGCTTACTAACATATTTAATGCTAGTAGGAAGTACAAACCAAGAGCGCTCCATAAGCGTCCACTCCACCCTGTATTTGTAGTCGTACATAAATGCAACCTGTGTCTTGGAAAACAAGAATCCCAGCTGTTGCTGGGGTGTGCCGACCGTAGGCTCTCCCTTATGTCCGAAGGCCAGCGTCCGGCTTCAGGTCATAGAAAGAAAGCAATTTCCCAGAGTGACAACAGTCTTATTCACGCCATGGTGACACCGGTTTAGTGAACGCTAGAATCAACATAGGGATACGATACGGTGGGTGACGGCTGCAGGCAGCAATGTTGCATTCAAAATTGCAGCCAAACCACTGCAGATAGAAACGTGGTTACTTTTGACAGCCTATGTAAAATCGCCGTCGCCCTATCTAATAATACCATCGCCGATTCCCTATGGCGTACCGTTTAGCCACAGTACATACGTTACGGACAGACATACAACAGACACACTACATATCGTACCCCAGAAACGGGTAATAAAATTATGTAGATTTTCACGAAACTCGAGAAATATTAAAGTAAGATAATGCTCATGTGTGTTTGTTTTTTTTAATTTTTATTTATTTTTTTAACAATTTAAAGTGAGGAATATCTCTGTCATGTTTTACGGGGGGATATCCATGGATATATCCATGTATATCCACGGAAAATCTGTGGATATGGATGGGAAATTTCATATCCACGACAAGCCTGCCGGTGGACGTATAAAAACGATTTACGTCTTTTCGTGTTGGCTATACATGTAGCTAGGCCTACCTTTCATGCCACAGTTAACCTTTACTACTGAATCTTAATCCTTCGCACTCGCGCTCTGGTTTCACCATTCATCCTATCTTTACCCGCCTAGATTTTGTGGCGGCTTGAGCTTCCAGCTCTCGTTAGATACGACGCCGTAAATGCATGCAGCGTATACGTTTGCTGATATAGTGGCGGTGGCCATGCAGAGTTTCTTACAAAATGGGACAGATGAGTTGGGAAGCGGAAGTTTTCAAGAGGATAGGCCTATCACAGACACTGCAGTGTGAGATCGACTAGACAGTAAATGTGCAGCACACAAATAAGAGTGGGGAAGAAAGGGGGGTTTGTAAGTTGTGATTTTCAAATGGTGGGGGTCCATTGGAACTAAACTCATGTTACCCGTCAATAAAATATTTTTCTTTGATGAACATCATTTTTGTCCGTTATTGCAAGAACAAGAAAAGCTGAAACCGATGCTCATTTTCGGCGTGTAGGCCTATGTCAGAAGACTGAGAACTGCTTTGGTTTTGATTTGCCGCGTGTTATAACACGATTGAAAACCGAAAGACATTTAGGTCAGTTTTGAAAACTGTCGCTACTACATGTAGTTAAGATTTAGCAATTCGTTCTTTTGTTCGTTTCTTTCTACAATTAATTACGGTGAATAAGGATTTTTATATGACGTGTCTTTGTCGCAGGTATTCCGGGTGAATTATTCTACGTGCGTCGCGGCTTTGTCAACGAGTACGCGTTGTCTTTCAGCATCCCGATCAGGAGCGACGTCTCAGACATCTACTTCGTCTGGCAGAGTCTTCACGAATCTCCACCCGAACCACTCGTATATACGTTTAGTTAGGCTACCTTTAATCGTTCAGCTGAAATATTATCTCATCTTTCTCTGTATCAGCGCACTAAGCCTACACCATTGATTATGCGCTCACTTAAAATTACTGCTTAAACCTGCCAGTATCTTCAACGCCATTGAAGGTAATTTTAAGTGACCGACCGCATTCTTTTTTATATGCTGTTCGGCATAATTTATGCGGCCGCTTTAAGGCTGTATTACGGGTCCCGCCGTTCGTCCGTCTCTCTGGCCCATACGGTCTCCTAACTCGAAAAAAGAAGACGTAAAAACAGAATTCGTGTGAGCGTTCCCAGTTGCCGGTTATTTAATCGCAAAGAGTTGTGCAGTGCAGTGTGTATAGCTATAGGGCTGCGGACGGCCACACAGGACCTCGGCACTAGGCTGACAATTTTCGGCTGACAATTTCCCAGTTGTTAAAAAATTCGTAATATTCTACAGCATGCGACTTTAATTCAAGCAAAATGTTTCGACCAGTAGAAGAATACGAAGCGTGAACGATGCTTATTGTAGCCTATATTAAAGGCTGAATGTGTGTATAGATGTACTACAGCTTGTCGACGGCGTCGTCCAATGTCGCCGTTCTCGCTGACCCCGTTCCGAGTATCTCTGCGGAAGGCATCGTTCCTACTAAGCCGTCTGGTGCGTCCTTGTCTATATACTTTTCAGACTTAATTTTATAGCTTTCTGCTATATACCAGGTATATACAACACACTGCGTTGTTCTGTACGTTAAACTACATTCAACTTGCACTAGTACACTGTGTAGTACAGTACCTGTTTTTTCGCTAATTTCGGCTGCAGTGGTGCGTCATAACTTATGAAGCAAACGACGGTGTAGTAGGCCTCTGTCTGAGTGTGGTAGGAAACCTTAATAAAACAGCACACCGTACACCCCCGTTGACCGTGAAATAATTGTTTACCTGTATAGTGTTCAGTATCCGGCTGGCGTGTACTGGGCTCATAGCGGGTGAAGTGAGTGTTCGTATCCAGCTGAATGTCACCATCTTCTCCACGTCGAACGTCACCAGTCTCGACTTCAAGCGCAAAAAGATCTGCTTGAAATGTGTGTTGTCTCTCTGCTCATATAGGCCTAAGCTTTGTTTGGTCCGTCATTAGGCAAATTGTGACTGAAAAAGCCGCATAAGAAAAATTGTTGACACAATAATGTAACTATTCGGCCTAGCTTTTATGAACTGGATGACTTGATTCCAAAATTTGATGATTAGATGAATTATATTTTTGCTGCCATTAGCATAGATTTGCATGGAAGCGATTAACTTTTTTGCCTACATTTGCAAGGCTTTTCGTTTCACATTTAGAAAACCTGTGGTCCACGTTTATCGACGCGCTACACGGTTGTCGTCTGCCCGTCTGTCTGCCCGTCTGTCTGTCGTCTGTCACGGACGTATTGTGGCTAAACGGTGCGAGAAAAACCTAGGTTGCTATTGACCACTAATAGGAAGTCGCATATTGGCTTTAAAATGACATGACAATCATTGACCTTGGATGACCTTGAAGTGTCATAACGCACTATGGTATCCCAATGCAGTTTTTAATTCAAAGTTCGAAACTCAGTTTGACAACAAGCCGAGCCAAACTCGCACACTGGGCTTTAGAGTTGAAGATGACTTGCAGAATCTCGGCTTTAATAAAAAGAATGTTTTACCTACAACCGTTTCCACAAATCCACCTTGGCTTCTCAAACGCCCTAACTGTAATTTTAGTTTGTGCTGTTACGATAAAACAACTATACTAACCCAGAAGTGTTCAAACGCAAATTCTTTGAGCTTCGCTCAGAGTTTTCACATCATCTAGAGATCTACACAGATGGATGGGTCCAAGGATGGAATTAGAACAGCTGCCGCTGTTGTTGCACCCAACTCTGTCAAAACTGTTTGCTTACCTGACAATGCTAGTATTTTTACTGCTGAAATTCATGCACTGGACATGGCGCTAGACATCATCCGCCATACAAGAAGCAAAGATTATGTGGTTTTCTTGGACTCTTTGTCCAGCTTACAAGCAATTGAGAGCTGCAAAGTCAAAAATCCACTGATCTTAAAGATCCTGAAGGATCACAACCAACTAATTCACAGTGCTAAATCTATAACCTTCTGCTGGATTCCCAGCCACGTGGGTATCCGAGGAAACGAAGATGCTGACATTGCTGCTAAGGCAGGACTGGATGTCGCCATCACCAACATGAGATTTCCAGTTGGCGATTTGTTAACTTGTGTCAACCAATTGTGTGTTATAGAATGGCAACAACTGTGGAACCAGTGTACATCAAATAAACTTTACAGTGTGCAACCGGCCGTTGGTCGCAGTGTTAGTTTGTCACTGGGCCGCTACAACTCAGTTCTCATCAACCGTTTTCGAATTGGTCATACAAGACTTACAAATTCTTATCTCCTAAAGGGAGAGAGTCAGCCAGTATGTGAAGCTTGCCATTCTCCGCTCACAGTCAAGCACATTTTGGTAGACTGCACCCGTTACAGTGCAGCTCGTCAGAGATACTTTGGAGTGGCCACACTCAAGGACGTTTTTTAAAATGTTGCATCGCGCAACATCATTGCTTATGTTAAAGATATCAACTTTTACAATCGTATATAATGTTGTTTTTACATTAGCTTAATAGCCTTCTTAACAAGTATTTTAACTTTGCTTTTAGTACCTATATTAACTGTTTTTAACTAATTTTAACCACGTATGGCACTGAATGGCTTATTTTGTGCTGATGTGCCGTTAAGAAACTATTCACTCACTCACTCATGTTACTTTACTTGATTTGTAGCTGATAATAAGGCATCATCAGAAGACACGGCCGACTTTGGTTTTATCAAAAACATCAACCAGTCATCGTATGTGTCTGCGTCGGCGTTTCTAGGTAAGTAGGACTGCATCTGATCAATTGTATTTAAAGTAATTTAAGTAACGTCTTAGATGACAGTATAATATTAATAAATTATGCAAATTTAACATTCTGATTGTTAGTGCTCTGATGTTCATCCAATTGAAAATATTGGCTTGTGCACCACTGATGTTGTTCAAGGTTCTGTTATTTTTACCAGAAACTTAATCTGTGGTTAATTAGGTCCGCAGCATAATCACAATGGTACGCTACGTACAACTCTTATAACTACTGTAGGTTTATGAGAATGGCCACAACGAAAGACTGCCATCGCTGGAGGAAGTGATGGTGTTTGCACCTCCAGAAAAGAAGAATGGTAAACCAAATTTGGCATCTATTGAAATTATAGATACTAACCCTACTAAGCACAGATTAAGTTTCTCTGCAACTGATAACTGAGCCAGTACTTTTATTGCTTGCTGCTGGGTACGAAGCGCCTTTGTATCATACACCGTGGGCCATAAAAAATGTGGCACTTCACTTGTGTCCATATCTTCACCAATTATGGCCGATTTTCAAAGTTTTTTCGCTGACACACTTCGCAGACAGTTAACAATTGTGTGATTATTATATATCCCACCACACCTTAAATGCGTCTGTACACTACCTTGTAAAATATATATGTAAGTAAAAACTAATGATAATAACAACAATTCAGGTAAATGAAAAAAACACTTCAGACCAACATTGCAGTGAATGATCCATATGACACTATTCTGTGTTAGACCCACACATTCTAGTGTTATACAGACCATTCACTGCAATGTTGGTCTAAAGTGTTTTTTTACTTTTACCAAAATGTTTGTTACTTGTTATCCTCAAACATTCATATTTCATTTATATTTCACAAGGTAGTGTAGAGGCACATTTATGATGTGGTGGGAAATATAATAATCACATTATTGCAAATTGTCTGCAGAGTGCACTGCTAAAAAAATTGAAAATTGGTCAATAATTGCCGAAGATATGGACAAAAGAAAAGTGCCACGTTTTTTGTTAGACCATGCACCCTGTAATATTGTTATCAGCGTAAATTCTATTATTGTGTTATAATTGTGCACTGACGACAGCGGGTTACGGCGTTACGTCTGGTGCTATTTTCTACATCGGAGTTGGCGCTGCCGTCGGCACAATGTTTCTGATTACATTCATCGCGATTCTCTGCTTTATTCATGGCAAGAAAACAACCGCCAACAACATCTAGTAGGTTCAGACATTTTTGAGCACAGAATTTTGTTTCTATGGGCTGTGGCTTAAAGGCGAGCGTGCACAATTAAACTATTGCGTAGAACGCTTTGTGAAATCACGAATACGGACTTGATCAGTGACTTCTGTCCCTGTTTTTTTTTATTTTTGGCACCTTTTTAACGTTCTAGCGTTTTTTTACTTTGCTCAACGTTTTTATTTTTTAAAACGTTTTTTATTGAAAATTCCATCAAAAGCTTCGAGAAGCACTTTTGAAACAACAGAAAAAATAACAGGTCATGGTGATGTATTTCATTTCGTTGGTCCAAATATATTAAATAAAAAGTTTTTTTAACCAGTATATTAGGTTAGTTTGATGCTATGGTCTTATGACCATGCGGTTGAATTGAAATAAGATAAAAGTTCTTTCAGAGTATATTGTAGTTTCAGCTATATTGCACCTGCACATTAGGCATTAGGCAAGAGGTTGAACAAATTGTGGCTAACGTTTTTTATTTAACGTTTTTAAACGTTTTTTTATTCTTGCCACGTTTTTTTTACATTTTTAAACGTTTTTTAAATTTTTCCTGGAACGTTTCTTACATCTATGGCTTTTTGTTTGTCGGTTAGTTTATCTATCAGCAGAATTACTGACAAAAGTTGGGGAAGAATGTTGCAGAGATTTTTCAAAGGTACACGAAACAAGCAACTACATTTCGTGGGTAACCTTGGGTCGGGATTTGAATCTGAGAACACTGCCGTACTACAAGATGCCACCTGATGTAGTACGCACCACCACCGAGTTTTTTTGTAAATAGAATAATAAAGTTGTTAAGTTATGTAGATTCGTCGATAATAAGCTTACAACCTTTTTTAAAAATTGTTGTTGACGTTTTGGCAACCGCTGCTGCCTTCTTCGGAACGACTGTCTGCCAGGTGTCGCTGCTGGATCAGGAAAGCGATGTCATCAGGAAGGAATATATATTATTTCTTTGCTGTTCATTTCTTGCCTACCGTATTACGGTGAATAAAGATGTGTGTGTGGAACAAGACAAGTCGATGAACCGAGACGAGGGGTCCTATCAACTTCCTCACATCTATGACTACTTACTGTTTACCGCAGCGACACCTGGCAGACAGTCGTTCTGAAGAAGGCAGGAGTGGTTGCTAAAACGTCAACAACAATTTTTTTTAAAAGTTGTATTATGGATGAATCTACATAACTTAATATGTTACTGTTTCAATTTATGATTTTATTCATTATTGTTTCTATGTATTGTGGACTGTTGCAGCGAGAACAGCGTGGCTCAGCCGCTGACCAAGGAGAAGCATTACGCAAACAGAACGGAGACACCCTCAAGCTGCAGCGTCGTCTCTGCGTCCGGTTAGTAACGACGACAGTTGTAAAGATTAAAAGGTTACAAGTTGTTTACTGTAAATAGTGTAGACCTAGCTTTTGATAACTGATAACCCGTCCCAGAGCTGCCACATGGGATTGATTACACAGTGTTACCTGCCGCAGGTGAACGCGCCCCACTTTAACCAGAGTCAGACAGGCCAGTGCATACCCGATTTACCGGTCCTACCGCAGAGGGATCGAAGGCTGAGTTGAGCTTGGTGGTTTGTTATATACCGCAGACAGTCAGAGCCAGATCATTCATGAGGCTGGTGAGGCTGAAGCTTCAGTGCCCGGGCCCCAATCTCGGACCGCGGGCCCCGCAATTTCTACAGAGAACATTTGCAGTCTTCTAGTTTAAACTTTTGCTAATTCTGCTTACAACAATTCAAATTTTGTCTTCTGCTCACTTCACTCGCAGATTATTTGTACCTCCACTTTTCAAATTTGTTCCGCTGCCCTCGTTTGCCTTTATTGTTTAACTAAAAGAGGCCATACAAATAAAGCTAAAATAAAGTCAATATTGCAAATATACACGGT
>Ga0209671_1005374_pt1 | contig 12952 bp, 11 predicted proteins | sample WorMetHERISLAND2_2_FD_187401 | JGI IMG/M metagenome (GOLD analysis project Ga0209671, IMG submission 187401) | Marine gutless worms symbiont microbial communities from Max Planck institute for Marine Microbiology, Germany - Olavius geniculatus... | ecosystem: Host-associated > Annelida >... | reverse complement strand
GCCAACGAGACAAATTAGTAGACTGTAGTCGTGGCAGTTTACTTACTTAGTCTAGTAATACTTGGTTTAATGACCACACGGTTGAATAGAAATTAAATAAAAAAAATTTTTTCTCTAGTACTAGCTATACTCCACTTTCATCATTACAAAAAATTAAACAAATAAGAGATAACGTTATGTATAAACGTTTTAAAACTTTTTTAATTTTTGCCACGTATTTTACGTTTTCAACGTTACAAAAATTTTTTCTGGAACGTTTTTTATGTCCATGTTATCATCATCATCATCATCATCGTCATCATGTTCAGCCGTAGCATCCCGCCGCTGCGATATGTGGCCAAACCGATTTTTCCGTCAGTTCCAGGGCATCGGTCACGGTCGCTGGTATTCCTGTGTCCCGGCAGATCTAATGAATCCTAGTGGTGGGAGGTCGACCACTGGCACGTCTCTGAAAGTGCGATCTTGTGTCGAAAAGATTTGGTACTGCTCTTGGACACAATCTCAAAGTGTTTGCCTTTGGAGTTTGGAGTTCGTCTTGTCAATCATTCAATCAATGTTAGAGTGGACTTAGCAAGCAATAACTAATATACTAATAAGTCGACTGGCCAGTTAGCTATGTGGCTATCACGTAGAAAATTAATTTGAAAATGCTGATTTGGTAAGCACGTGAGCGCTCATGCCCGTTTAAAGTTTTTAAATCGTAAAATCAGCAAAAGTTCAATATTCGTGCGCGTTCTACGTCTATTAAAAGTAACGCGTTATCACGTACCATGCCCGCTGTCACCCACCTGACAGACATTGTCCCCAATTTAACGATATGTCGACTTCCTTGCCTAGTTACAACTACCGTGCAGCCTTTCTTCAGAATTGTGCTTAGGCCATATATTTCAAAGCAATGTTTTGCAGCCGCAAAGTTACGTCCAAACAGGTAGCGGGAGCCGGGATTTTTTAACATACAGTCCGACCACTATTTACCTTGCACAATCAGCTGAGCGCCGACGAGTATTCGACTGAGACTGTTATGAGCTATGCAGATGTACTTGTCAGAATCATTCAGTCTTGCTGAGGCGATCCTTTACCACGCACAAAACACTTCAAATTCAATACTATGTCTACATGTAGTTTTAATGTTAATTAGCCGACCGTATATAAGTGACGGTCGAGCTTATGGTACTCCGTACGGTTGTCGTCTGTCCATCGTCCGTCGTCCGTCGACTGTAACGCATGTATTGTGGCCAAGCGTTGTCTTAGAAAAAATTCTGTTATCTGTTGTCTTCGCGAGTTCAATGTTGTCGAGCAAACGTACCTTGGTCGTAAAAATACTACGGACATCATAAAAATCCATTATGCATGACTTCGGCTGCTTAACTGAAACTGAACCATATTTACGGCGAATAAAGCACAGCACATCGTTCAAAACCAAACTAACTCCATCCGCCATATTGCACATTCCAAGGCATGCATAATTTAAGCGATTTAGTGCAAAAAAACATTTTCGAATTGGGGTCAAATAAAGCGGGGGGTAAGAAATGTGCGTTTTCAACAGAAAACTGGCCATGTCTCGGAAACGGCCAGAGATAGGGCCAACATTACTATTAATCACTAATAGGAAGTGGCATATTGGCTTTCAAATGACATGAAAATCATCAGCCTTGGGTGACATTGAAGGTCACTGACAACCAGTGCGGTTGGCTATCCTAGCGATAGCTGGGTTTCTTGTTTTTCAATAGTAATCAACGACAAAAACCAGCAATCAGTGTACTGAAACGAGCAACTGTAAAATCGAGCCAAAAAGCTGCATACAGATACCGAAGCGAGTTGTTATGTAAGATCGTGATCCTCGGATCCACAGTTTCTGCTGCTGCTGCTGCTGCTGATGATGATGATGATGATGCGAGGGTTGTTCGTCCTCTACGCCACGTGATCCCGGGCTCCGGTTCACCTTCAGCCGTACAGTCCAAGGTCACCGTTTGACCTTGGGATACCGTCTGAGAGCGAGGCTCCACCACGAACTGTGGCGGTACTGCATTAACCCACGCATGCACACACACACAAGACGATGTGACATTCAACGATTTATGAAACCTCGACACTTGTATCGTTTCTCGGACAAACACATGTCTCGGTCACAGAAACTTTGAAGTCGCTGGTTCAGGGACACTCTGCCAGCAGAACTGCGTCAGTCACAGGGTGTTTACACTATCCAGCAAACGTCCAGCATTAGCACGTGTGTTTTGAATACATTTGCTGGAAGTTTGCTGGACGTTTGCTGGATCGTATAAACACTCCATCAGACATCGAACTGGGAGAATTCTGACGGCTACCACAAACGTTTTTGTTTGCACGTAACGCCGGCGCTTAGCGACCCTTGTTCTTAAGTGCCTTACAATTTTCTGCTACTACTGCTTACAGTTTTTTGACTGATGAAGTAAAGTTAGTTGAACGTTTCGTGAAACATTTTCTAGTGCTGAACACAACGATAACTTGTTTGTAGTTTTGTGCGCATTAAAGGCTTTTGGCGTTGGGTTACTACAAAAAGACATCTCAAAAGAATTAAAGAAATGGATGGTGAAAGAACTAGTATGGAGTGTAACTTTTTGTGGCTCAGAGACGTGGACGCTTAGAAAAAAAGACATCAAACATATACAAGCTTTTGATATATGAATCTGGCGCAAGATGGAAAAGATCAGCTAGACAGGACATGTTCAAATGAAGAAGTCTTGAGTCTGGTGCAAGAACAAGGTTCTCTGGTCAAGCAACGCCAAGCAAACTGGATAAGATATGTCTTAAGACATGACTGTCTTCTGAAGACTGTACTAGAGAGGAAGATGGAAAACGAAGAAGGAAGATGCTGGAAGCAAGAATACAAGAAGATCAGTTACGAGGAGCTGAAGAGAGAAGCACAGAGCCGGGTCGGATGGCGCCGTCGTCACTGGAACCTGCCTCAAGGCAGAGCACGTAAGAAGAAGAAGAAGGCGTTGGTGCGCTATATAAATTTGCGTTTTACTTACTTACTTACTAATATAATGTTTCCGCATTATAGGCTTACAGCAGAATTAGCGGTCTATGAGTAACGAATGTTTTCGGTTAATCAATAAACCAATCAATCATATTGATAAACTGGTGAGAAGAGCGGCTGACCTCGTACGGTCAGATAAGCAACTCCTTCAGAGGACCCGGCGTCATTCGTCGCTACACAACGGTATTCCCCAGCGTCATCGTTCTAATACACAGTCACATTATAACTAATCACGTGGCCGTCCTAATAAACTATGCCGCATTACAGATTTTGCCTGTCCGTCTGTCCAGTACGTACTATCCTGACTCGAAAACATTAAAAAACATCCAAAAAATTAAAATTGGTGTGAAAATTTATCAGGACAAAGGCCCCACAAAGCAGCAGCGTCATTCGTTAGCTATCACATCACAGATATGGCTCCATCTTGCCATAGCTTAATTATTCCAGACAGTCGGCCATCTCAGCAGTAGCCGAGTTTTTGTTTGATACATAAGGTTGTCGAATTCAGAAAGCCGAATTTCAGACCAGGCAACAGCAGCAAACCTGCAGGCATCGAGTAGCAATACTAATTTTACGTCAGCGCTACGTCTGTATACGTTAGCGGCAGAAAAAATTGCGACGTGTGGGGTCCGACATTTTTACCGCTGAAAAGTCCTAATCGGGTTCAAGTCAGCTCATGACGCCACCCAGTATTCTAACAGTTTTTTATGCTCGCCTTTAACCCCTTTTATGTACGGCTATTAACCCTATGACGCATACTAACAGCGCTGTCGTAGATGGCCAGCGATCCGTTGCTAAGTTGCTGTACGCGTCCGCTCAGCTCGAGCGGTAGATCGTTCTTGGTCCACAAAATCACAGGCGGCGGGTCGGCGTCTGCGACGGGACAGTCGAGTAGCACGCGGTCCGATAGACTCACCGCTTGGTTTGCACTGTCCAATAGTACCCTCGGCGGCACTGCTCACACACACACGAAACATTGCTACGATTTGCTCTGCAGTTGCTAAAGATTAAAGATTATGTATATACGCCCTATAGCTTTTTATGGAAAATCTATCGCACAGCTACAGAGCGTCACCTGCCATACGTGATCCCACAGTTTTATCTGCCACTTGACAAAAGTGAACGTGCCCCGCTTTAACCCCAGCCAGACAGGCCAGTACTCGATTCACCTACCCCGTAGGGATGAAAGGCTGAGTTGACCTTGGTGTTGGTTACATTCCGAGATAATCTGTCCAGAGACAGTCAACCACTTGATAACGACCAGACCGGGACTTCGAGAGTCAAACCCATGATCTCTCGATCATAAATCCGACACTCTACTGTCACACCATCATTGTACAAAAAGCTATACAACAATCCGGTAGGCGACGTCGCTCGCAACTGCTACATACAATAGCCGAGTTGCAGACAAGTCGATACGCGGGCAAAGCCATCGCAACATTCCCAACACACCAAGATGTTGTATCTAAACATTATTATTATTTGACCTAGGTTGACCTTTGATCTAATTAATGTCAGTAATTGGCCTATCTGACCTTTGACCCTGACGGCGGCTACAGCGCGTCTCAAGCCTGCAGGGTTCTCGGCCACACACATGTAAGTTCCGTCATCTCGTTTCATCGCCGACTCAATGACCAATCGGCTGCGTCCGTTCCTGCTTCGCGTTGCTATGACAACCACGCAGCCAACCATTTAGTCAATTGATTTATTACGCAAAACACTGCAAAAGTTTCAACAAAAACATAATATATCACCAAAAAATTGAAAAACGACTAATCTGTACTTTAATCATTGACATCTAGCCTTGCATCGTACGTACAACAAAGTTGAAATATTGTAGGTCTTCAAGGTCGTGGGGTCATTGTCAAGGTCACGGTAAAATACTAAAATAAGTTAAAGCGGTAGATAAAAGATTAGACGTTGAAGTATATATCATGTCGTTTAGAAGAAATATACAAAAAAATTGTAAGCAATATACTTTAGCCGTGAAATGTGCATTCTAACGTTCAAGTTATTTGATACAAACATTAAAGACGTCTGTCAAATAACAGCTAGTTACGCAAACTACAAAAATTAGTAAGTTGCTTATACAAAGTAGTGTACTATACAGGAAATAAAATGACTAAATCAGAGGGCAAAGCTGCGTTGAAAATGTAAAAAAACTGACCGCGATACGCTCGATTTCCTCGCAGATTCTGACGTAAAACTAAAAACAACCACAGCATTAATGACCGTGACAGACAAGCGAGATTAGTGCAACAACATTAACGATGTTGACAGACTGGTGTACAACTAAACAAAAAGTAAACATAGGCATAATTTGTCACAGAAATCGACGGACAGAGAATTTAGGAAGTCAAACTCAACAAATGTGTAAACGAAGATTGTAATTTGATGAATACACTGTGTCTGGTAAAAAATACTGACCCCTTAGACATTGTGCAATAAAAATGTCATAGCTGAACGAATCTAAATAAAGCTTCATACACTTAATCCCAAATAAATTCCTGAAGCATTTGCCACGTTTTATTGAAAAATATTGTTTCTTACCAAAATTATTAAATGTTGATCATTGATCACAAAATATCTTCGTTACCAATATGGTGTTACATACTGCAGTCGCGCAAGTGGTAGCGACGTTTGTTGACGCAATCAAAATAACGTAAACAATAACAAAATGGTGTTTTTTGCAGACGATCGTGTTTTAGTTAAACTACTGAAATAAGAGAAGGAGTATGATAGACCTCTACTAAAAAGTTTGTCGTGGAATTTTCCATCAAGCCGTGGACACTCTCAGGATTAAACAAACGACTGCCTAATACTGGACACTTCACCTTTTGAAGGAACCTCACAAAAACTGCTGTAACTATTGTTTGTGTAGATAGATTTAACTAAAATTTGACACGTTGATTGCCAATAGATAATGCACTGTTGACGTAAAATTCTGCCAAAATCAGATGTTGTTTGTTAAAGTTACGAAAATGCACACAGGGTTTTATTTATGTAACACCATATTGGTAACGGAGATATTTTGTTATCGGTATTCAACAATTAATAGCTCAGCTAAGAAATAATATTTTTAACGAAATTTGGTGATACCTACAGGACCTTACTGTGGATTAAGTGCACGAAATTTCATTTACATTCGCTTAGATTTGGGATTTCTATTGTACGATGACTAGGGGGTCAGTTTTTTTACCGGACACAGTGTAGTAACAACAGTAATCGTGATAGCAACCAACGACTGTGAAAATCATACTTGCTAATTTCTCACGTAATTAATTATTAGTCTGTTAAAATATAACAATAAATAACTTGATTAGAAGCTATACTTAACGTAATAGACTACATAAATTTACGTTTTACTTATTAACTTAATTGTAACGATTATGCTCTGTTATGTTCTGTTTTTGCAATGGCGTTTGACCGTTGTTTAATAAACGATTACTTACTAACTTACTTAGTTCAACAGTTAATGAAAACTGCTGCAAAACAGCATAACAATATCTGACTGTAAAGCAAAGACCACATAGCTCGGCGTATGGCACTTTGTATTTCATTATGCGGCCATCCAAATAAGCCGCATTACGCGTCTTGTCTGTCCGTCCGTCTGTTTGTCCGTCTGTCTCTTAGTGGCTCATAACTCAAAGACAAAAATGCGTAAAAACGCCAACATTCACGAGAACGTTCGTCAGGGCAGAAGTAAAAACTAAGGTAACAAAATTTCAGTTAAAACGGTCAAAAATCAGGTGGACGGCCGCACAATATATCGACATTAAATTCATACATTTTTCATGCAGTTCTCGCTACTGCTGACCGTGGAAGTCAGTGTTGTTGATTTTCCACGTGATGGTGGGAGTAGGAACTCCCTCTGCGACGCACTCCAGCACAATGCGTCCATTGGCTGTCACTTCCTGGTCACGTGGCAGCTCCGTAAACCGCGGAGGCACTGTACAACATTAGCACATAATTATAACAATAATGATATTACCATTATTTTGTTACCAGCTTATCTGTGTTTTGCTAGAGCGGTACAACTCTATGTTGATTATCGAAACTTCTGTTGATATCGAGGAAGCACCAGGCCTCTATACTCAGGAAGGCGCTGAAACTGCACGTATCGGAAAACGCAAGTATGGGAAATGTAAATACAAAACAAGACTGTTGTACGAATGGAAAATACAAGTAAATGTACTGAAAATGCAAAGACATTTTTGCGTTGCTGGTATACGCAATTACAAAAACGTAAGTATATACCTGTAAATACTTTTTGTGGAGATTACTACAGAATTCTGATTGTCGAGTGCCGACTGTTTATAATTCATTAAATTGGCTTCCGTTTTCGTTCCGCGGCTCCCTTTGTTAACTTTTGAACATCAGCCATGTTGGATATAGGGCAACTTAATGTGATATTGAAAAAGCATAAAAGTTGAGCGAGAAGCAATGTCTATTCCACGGATTGGCAACATTACGTTTTGCTGAGAGATGAATGGCAGCAGCAGCAGTAAAAAGCTCATATACCCTGTACGGTGAGCAGGATTTGTTTGGAGTCTCGTCCGGCGCTGTTTCTGGCCATGCACACGTAACTACCAGCGTCAGACGACTGAAATACTCACACAGACAGGCAATCAATCAAAAACGTTGTATTAAGTCAATAGCCGCACAAAATTGCAATAAAAGCATAATTAAATTTTTAGTAAAACTTTACTAAACGACCTAAACGACTATTGCAGAAAAACATTCAAAGAGACAGCAAAAATGTGTCTCAAAATTAAAAACATGCATGTACAACATATTCACTCTCAAACTGTCCATTTCCCATCTATAGTGTTAAGAAAAGTTGCCAATATTTTTCATATTTTTGCAGCTCAAATTCGATATAGAAATTATCTTTCTACACACCTGTACGTTGCTAATACTGAGACTCCCAGTCTGTTGTTGCTGATAACGCGTGTCCACCCCGCTGTCCAATGACAGTCGGCCATCTTTGATCCAACTAATTCTCGGCGCTGGAAACCCAGCAGCGACGCAAGGCAGTTCGGCCCGGTCATGTTCAGTCACGATTACTTCACGGTCCGACATTTCAATGGATGGAGGAACTACACAAAATACAGTACAGACATTACAGCCTTGTTTTAAAAATCAGTATGCGGCCCTTGTAATAAACCGCATTATGGATCTTACCCTTCAGTCCATCCGTCCCTCTGTCTGTCTGCTTTACACCGGCTCCTAACTAGAAAAAAAAACTAAAAAAAAATTAATATGTGAGCCCAGGCCGATATGTTATGCAGCTCTCCTGCATTTTTTAAAGATGAAGATAATGTGTGACAGACAAATGAACTGACGGACGCACGGACGAGCAAGATTCGTAATGCGGCCTAGTAAAACAGCCGGAGAACTGTAGTGCACTGAAAGTGCAACCGAACCGCAATCCCCCAAGAAATCGAGCAATTATTTATGCAAGATTTTGATCTATGACGGTCAGATTGGTGTAAAATATTGCTGTAGTACGATAGTTACTCTAGTGCACTTATACATATTAAAGAATATTTTAAATAATATAATTTATTTAAGATAATAGAAAAGACAAACCGTGAACGACGAGATCGATGTCCATGGAAGCTTGACCAGCGTCATTCTCAGCGATACACGTATATCTACCGGCGTCTTCCACACTGACACACACACAGACAAACAAACGGACATAGACCGAGACAAACAAACACAGAGACATACAGATATACGAACAGATATACAACCACAGAGACAAGCCGGCAGGCGATTTGGCTCGCGACACTGCCGCAATAGCCAAGCTGCTGACAGACACGCGCACAGAAAGACAGACAAAGTCAGACACAGACACGCTGTTTCACCATAAGGGTCGTTTATAGCTTGCAGCGTCGCCAGCCAACAGAGAGACACAAACTGACAGACAAACGTATCACTTAAACTCACTACTCACTACATTCATTCATTCATTCACGCGTGGGGTCTTGAGCAACTTCACATTCTTCTGACCTCAAAACCGAGTATCTTGGAAAACGGACATTTTGCACCAAGCCCGTCGAGAGCCACAGCGGGGCCCGAGGAAACATTCTCGCGGGGCCCCCAAACATTTTCACGGGGCCCTCTGAAAAAATTTTTTTTGGGAATTTTTCTTTTAATAATGGTACATTATGGCGTACTTTATATTTCTGGCCGACGGCGGGGCACCCAAACGTCGCGAGGCCCGGGGTAGTTTACCCCTCCTACCCCACCCTCTCGACGGGCCTGTTTTGCACTGTCAGGAGTGCACGGTTGTAACATAGCACTCCAAATAGCGCACTCTAGATACAGGTACGTGCTGTTATTGCTAGTAGTAACAAGAAATTTGAGCTAATGCTCACGATACGCGCGAAAGCCTATAGCAATTCCGGTTCAGTAGTTTAGCTGAAAATTGGGGTGTTCACGCTAAGTTAATGTACAAATACCAAATTCTCTACCTAGATCGCATAACGATAGTTCCGTGGCGCCACCTAGTGAATGATATAGACTTGTGTTGCAGCCCGAAATCGCCAAAAAACATCCATAAAACCTCCTATTTTAGCGTTCAAGGTCATTCAAGGTCATTGAATTTGGCGCCAATCGAGAGCCAGTGTACGACTTCCTATTAGTGATTAATAGTAATCTAGGCCCTATCTCGCACCGTTACTGAGATACATCGACTTATTGGCCAAAAATCACAAATTTTGCTCACCCCTTCTCAATTTTAGCGCCCTCGTTCGGGGTGACTTTCTTCGAATTTATGGAAAAGCTTTACGGTTCCTGAAACTACAGTCTTCCTGGCAGCCGACGGTGTAGATTTGGTGATCCTAGCTTGTAGGCTATCGTTTTTGACTGATCCACCCGTTTGACAGACAGACGGACAGGCGGAGTAGCTGCTTTTGCGCGTAAAAACCGTAATAGTTCACACAACTATGTAAGGGTGATATGAATCGATCGAAAACAACAGAAATCGTTCTGCGGCAGAATAACGTGTGTACGTGTTGAATTTCACTAAAGTGGCTTTTTCAATAGCTATACACACACCTTTGATATTTCAACTTTGTAAATGAAAACTAAGGGTATGTATACCGTACGACGGCGATGGCGAGCCAGCCGGAGCGCAGCAGCCGGTATCTGAAGTCACGGTCAGTGAGCGAAACTCCGTCCTTCTTCCAGTGAACGGTCGGCTGGGGAATCCCAGACGCTCGACAACGCAACATGACGTTGTGGTCCTGCATCACCTGGTACTCGGTCTCCGACGGTTCAACAGTAGCAGGCACTGTGACAGACAGACGGACAGACAGATCATCGCTAAAGGCTCAGGCAATCAATCAATCAATCAATCAATCAAACAAACAAGTAATTTGAACTAATGCTCATGAGACGCGCGAGAGCCTATAGCAGTTCCTGTTTGCAGATTATCTTGGTCTATCTCCAGCCATTTCGTCGCAATCCAATTCCGGACTCGAGTAATACGTAACTGCGTAGGTCGACATACAGAAAACACAAATACACACAAAACAGCGATAAAATATGCAATAAATACCGCAATAAAAAAGCCAAAACATGTATAGACCTTCAAGTTATTACGAGTAGAAGTAGGCCCTATATTGGGTTCGAGTTCAAGTTATGATAATCCTAGTCCTAAAAATGTAAGTCCTTTTTCTGCCAGGCATAAGGATTAGAGTCTGACTTGAGTACTATATGTACATCACCGCCGTGTTGTAAAAAAGCTGAAATAGACAAAAAAATAAATTTGTTCAAAACTGAGAGTGGAGACAAACCTTGAACTTGCAGTCTGACTTGGGCCATGGCCGTGCCGGCACTGTTCTGAGCGACACACACGTAAATGCCGGAGTCCCTCAATGACACAGAGTCGATACGCAAAGACCCCGAGTCCAACTGCTCGTACCCTTAACAACGAAAAACACGTCATCAATGTAGGTCGAGCTATAACAAGAATTCACGAAATAACAACCTTTATTCACTGACCTGCTTCATCCTTTTATCTGTCAACACAGTGACTGAAGTGTGATAGCCGCCCACAATTTCACCCCAGTCAAACGTGACGGTTGAAACGCGTCTAAAGTCTGTTTATAACACGCACATCAAGGCAGAACACACTGTCGATCACAGTCAAAAAAAAGCACGTTTTATCATGGTCTGGAGTTTACTGTGCCTCGCTACTCTCGCACAATACACTTTAGACCGTGACGTAAGGAATACAGTATAGCTATAGGCTACTTCAATAATGCTTGTTATCTCCGCCAAGGTAAACGTAGTAAACATTGCAGGAGATTAAGAGATTGGTCGTTCTGTCAGTCGTTCTGTCTGTGTGTGTGTGCACGATGATTTATCACCATCTCCACATGTCATACACAACCGGCAGAAACGGTGGCGCCCTCGTGTGAAAACTTCGACATTTTACAGTAGTAATGTTTAAATCACTTGACTTGGCGGAGATATGCACTCTCACGAGCGCCTTCTAGTTTACTTATTTGTTGACGTTTGGCAACTACAGGTTGTCTTCCTCGGAACGACGATTTCTGTTCGCCGCTAAATGTCGCCACGGAGAATAAATTGTCTTCCCTGTCCTCCAATAGACAGCATTATGAGATTGATGACTGTCTGGAAGATAACGGAGAAGATTATCAGAATTGCCATTACCATTATATATGCACAATTATAATTGGCAGTTCTTACAATTTTAGGTTTAGCTCGTTTTTCTGTGTTTTGTGTTTCAGAAAGTTTAAACTTTCTGCAAAGGTTAAACTTTTTGTTTCGTTATTATGTGTAGGTGCAATTTTGCCTGCAAAGGCCGTCCCCGAAATGACCTATATGCCTACTGTGTCGGGCGGGACGTTAAACCCTACTCACTCACTCATTCACTCACTAACTTTTGCTTTTCCACTTGTCTCATTCTTTCCTGATGTGTAATTCCACCACAGGTGTATTTTGCGGCAGTATGATTGAAAGTTTTATGCTATAGATGTGGATTATGCTCGGATCAAAACAAAATACGTTAAAATCCGTTGAATACCAAACTTCACACTACAGTTAAACGAAAGTAAAAAAGTAAACTGAGCAAAACAAAACACTTCTTGAAGTATTTTTACGACTGAACGCAAGATAAACTTTACGCTAATTTTATACGATCTAACCGCTGCATGACTAAATTTCATTAGTGATGTTCTGAACTTTGCCATTTAATTCGATACACAAGTATCGGCACGAGTCAGTAATTCGACGTTCGCTACATACCGGATTGGTCTGCGAGTATTCGGGTGCCTTTCTGCCAGACCACTCGAGGCGCCGGTACGCCAGAAGTTTTACACGGCAGTTCAACCGCTGAACCCAGGTTAGCCGTCAGCAGCAGTTGACGATCGTTGTCGATGCGTGGAGGAACTGTACACAGAAATCATAGAGGTAAAGAAAAACATTTTTTATGTTTTTTATAACAGTTTAAAAACATGTTTATGTGTGTGTTTTTTATTTTTTGTTTTCTTTTTGTTCTATTTTTAATGTCGTGTTCTTCTTGTTATTAAAAGTTAAACATAAACGTACAGAATTACAAATATGATGCATTTCTCATAGGCACATTTCGTTTAGTCCTGTTTTCGATCTGTAGCATAATCACAGTTACACAATAACATTCAGTACATTCCGGTCTTTAGTTTTCACAAATGATAGGTTTTTGTTTTTAAATTTTAACATGTTATTGTGCTAAATGTAGCTCAATGTTTTTATGTATGTTTACATGTTTTTATAAAAGTGAAAAAACATGTTTTTATGTTTTTATTTGCAAATTAATGTTTTTAACATCTATGACACAAATCAGCTGATCATCAATTAGCCTAATCAATTCATCAATAAATTAAATATAGTTAATCAAATAACCAGTATCAAAGC
>Ga0209671_1005373_pt1 | contig 12954 bp, 4 predicted proteins | sample WorMetHERISLAND2_2_FD_187401 | JGI IMG/M metagenome (GOLD analysis project Ga0209671, IMG submission 187401) | Marine gutless worms symbiont microbial communities from Max Planck institute for Marine Microbiology, Germany - Olavius geniculatus... | ecosystem: Host-associated > Annelida >... | reverse complement strand
CTAACATAGAATTCTACGCTAGCCAATTTGACGTAACTCACAAGCAAGTGGGCGGAGCTAGCATAACGTAGCAAAGGAAAATCTTGCTCACTATTTCTCAGAGAAGCTCAGAGAAAAGGAAGTGCGAAATGCGAATTCTAAGTTAGAATTTCTGAGATTCTCAGAGATTCTCAGAGAAAAAAAGTGCGAAATGCGCCTCTGGTTGTAGTTGGCAGCTGAGTATACTGATGTATCACAGTGCCGATTCCCAGCCTGTCAATGATGAAGAGCAAATCATTCTCAACGTACACGAGCTGCCACATTATTCGTTCACAAATCGAAGTGAGTGCTTTGTTCTTAGGATGCTTTATTGTTTTTTTTAATTTACACCACATTCATCTTTGTATTCAATCAGGCCAACTCAGCCTGGCCATCCATCCGTAGGCGTAATGAGTACTTGCAATGGTTACGAGTTGTGACCAGCACTGCTAGGGAAATTAGAAAGCAGTCAGAGCCCGCACACCTCCACCAAGGCAATGTTGTTCGCTAGGTGGCAGCATCATCTTCGGTTTTGCAGCGGTTTCCTTTATGCCCCATTGAAAGCAATGGTAACGAAAATTTCAAAGTGATCCAGAATCCTGGACTCCTTCCGGATCACCCCCCAAAATTGAATCACTGGTAGTCTGTGCCATTCCCGACATACCCTCAAATTTTCAGAAAGATCCATCCATAACTTTTTGAGTTATCTTGCTAACACACAGACAAACAAACAAACAAACAAAGTCTGGCAAAACATAACCTCCTTGGCGGAGGTAATAACAGCAAGTTCTGCAAAACCAGGATTGCTGGCATGCTGACCGATTCTGTTAAAGGCATTAGCTGTTAATTTAGCTAGGCATCTGGCTGACTTGGGCTGTATGCTAGCGTAGAAAACAAGCTGCCTAGACAAGAACAAATGCGTGTATATAATGTGCATGAATTGTTATACCTGCACCGGGTAATCGTGAGTTCATGTAATGGTTGGACAGATTGAGACGAGTTGGGAGTGATCTAGATATTGTTCTTTTTGTCTTAGAAAAATGTCCAAAGTATAGGTATTCTATTCGCAACCTTACTCCAGACTCTGGTTGTTTTATCCATTTCCATTAGTCTTTGGTCCCATTGTAGATTTTGTTAACGCAACTGTGATTGCCAATGACAGTTCGAGTACACTAATGTGAGTGAATTTATAGCATTTACTGTATTGGTGGGAGGCCAGCCAAATCTGAAGCAATGACACAGGCTGTGACTTGTTGACTTTGTTGAACATGTTGTTGTCCTGTGTCTTAAGTCATTATATTTTGCTGTTTGTGCAGCTGCTGATTTAATGTACGTGATATATGTCGTCGATAACGTTGTCACAAATCCTCACTTGGTCTGGAAGTCAGCCGGCAGCCCTCAGACTCCCAGTCCGAAGCTTTTCCAGCAGATGCGAGAAGTTGAGGTGTGTTCACTTTATGATCTGGCTTATTTACTGTGCTGAGGAAAAGGAGGTTTTCTGTTTGACTTTTGTTCGCTGAATCAGTCAACAAGTTGTAAGTGAATTTTGGTGAGCTTACTTGCGCGGGTGGTACACAGCCATGTACCAAGTTATTAGATCTTAGTGTCTTTCTCTTTGTTCTCCCGTTTTTATCCCTTCCCCCTCCCATCCTTTCCTCTTGCAGTGCATTTTTTCAGTGAGATAGCAGTAGTCATATCTCAAAAAGTTACGAACATATTTGAAATATGTTGTGTTACTCATATGTGTTGTTTAAGTACCTAAGAAAGCTTGAAAGGCACAGCTCGACACTTAGTCACTATGTGCTTCAATCTCATCATTTGAACAAAAAAATTGGCAGCTACTTAGGTCCAGTTTTTCCATCGCCAATCAAATCAAATTTGATCTCTGATTTACTGATCTCCGATCAACTTGATGTTCAGAATTGATCGTCGATCAACTGTGTTTCGTTTTTCCATGGATTTTCGATCTCCAATTACGTGATCGGCGATTAGCTGATCCGCCGTCAACTGAGCCTACTTTATGCCAATCTGATTGGCTGACAGTGACCTTAATTTGTGGTGTTGCGCTAAATTACCCAGCATGCACTGCGAGTGGATGCCGTAGCCAGTAAACGTCGTCATAGCAACGATATCAACAATATCGTCTGCTGTCAAAAATACGTTTTATCGCAAATCTATGCAGGAGCGTCTATCCATTTTATTTGTTCACAAAACACCATGCACAGTATAAATTGATCAGTAGTGACTAATCGCCATGCCTGGAACTTTATTTTAATGCATGAATTACCGTTCTGCCCGGCGACATGAAGCGATGTTTCTGGTGCGAATAAGCAATGAACTGCAGATTGCCACGTTTAATCGTCAATTATCTGACTTGATCCGCCAGTATTCGGCTGTCAACCTGATGGGAGATTTGATGGATGATTAGTCGCTAATTGGCGATGGAAAACCGGTTATTGAGATGATCTCAGATCAAATACCGAAGTTGATCGGAGATCAGTTTGATCGGCCATCAAATGTGCATGGAAAAACGGGACCTTAAACTGTTCACAGGGTTAATGCCGGCTTGTCTTATACCTCGCTGGTGTTTAGGCATGTTTTAGTCAGATAGTTACTAGGCAGTGTCCTCTGGTGCCATATCACTGTGGCTCATGTATTACATCTTGATTATTTGATACAGGAGCCGGTGAGGCTGATGTTGCCTAGGAGATGGAATGCTACAGCCTCACATACTGTGATAACTCTTCCACTTAAGCTGCCTGGAGTTGCATTGCTACATCTCTGTGACAGAGCCGCTCTGCCTCCGTATCAGGTCTCACCGTCTCACCACATCTGGGTGTTGACCCAGTCTTACTGCTGTTGTGTTTATTTTTTTCTTTTTCTAGGACTGCAGAAATTAACGGTCAGTCAGATGATTGTTCATTAAATTTGATAATGATCAGTGGAATTTCAGTTGCTGTATATTCAAGTCATGCCACTAAACATGCTTTATAAGGTAGTAATAATGATGATGATATTTGAAATCATTTCAATCACCTGTTTTTTTTCTGGTGAACATGATTTTTAGTCTGTTTACAAGACTGGATAATAACACCCAATAATTGCGTCTTAGCGCATTTCAGAGAGATGACTTTTGAAATGGTACAGAAAAACATGCATTTTTGAGCAGTTAACTCTTTTCAAATTTTAGTCCTAATTACCAATCAATTAGTTTTTACTTTTTGCTGAAGTTAACAATTAAAATATTTTTAATCAATACCAGTTTTAGTTTTTTGCATCAGCATGGCTTTGGGTTTGTTTTACATTTATGTCAATTTACAGCATTTTTGTGCCTACCTTTTATAATTTTCCAGTCTCTGAGTAAGTGGAATTTTTGGAGATCATATTTTTGCTGGTGCAGACAAGTTATTTCGGGTGAAAATTGAGTATTATTGTTGTTCTTCTGTTTGTTTTATTTACTTGTAATTAAATGTTGAAACAATATTATTTTTAGCAGTGGTTGAAAGATGACTTTATTTTCTGTTTCTATGCAGCTGAATTGGTTAGTGACACATTTTTTTTGTGCAAGAAGTAACTGCACACGTGCTGTAACATTGTTGCAATAATGTACATAGATCACAAAGCTGAGTGTGTCAAACGTCACTTTCAACCAAGTGCAGCTGCTATGGAGCAATGCATTCGTCTATTCAAAGTGAGAAACGTATCTTAGGCTCTTAGTTGTCAGTAGCCTGTCGACAAGTCTGAAGCTTAATTTTTTCTTTAGGGCTACATAAGTTCTGATTTTGTGTTGTATCATGGATGTGTGCTATTTATTATTTCTTGATGATGTTGAGATATAGCAGTTTTTACGCGCGAAAGCAGCTACTGCTTTCAGCGCTTCTTAGCCATCGCAATTCTGCCCGTCTGTCTGTCACACAGGTGGATCAGGCAAAAACAGTCCAAGCTAGGATCTCCAAATCTTCACCATCGGCTGCCCGGAAGACTCTAGTTTCAGGAACCGTAAAGCTTTTTGATAAATTCGAAGGGGGGTCACCCCAAACGAGGGCGCTAAATGAGAGGGGGGTAGGCAAAATTTGCGATTTTTGGCCATTAACTCGCTGTATCTCAGTAACGGTGCTAGATAAGGCCTAGGTTACTATTTCACTAATAGGAAATCGTATACTGGCTTTCGATTGGCGCGAAATTCAATGACCTTGGATGACCTTGAACGCCAAAATAGGGGGTTTTATGGATTTTTTGGCGCTTTCAGCCTGGACAAGTCTACATCATTCACAAGGCGGCGCCACGGTGCTGGCGTTGGTGGCGTGGCGTAGTTGTTAATGTGTTTCGGCTGAAACGAAGTTACTCTACGCCGGGCCCGATTAGTACTGCGATGGGTGACTGCCTGCAGGTAGGAACTGCTATAGGCTTTTGTGCATCCTGTGAGCATTAGCTCAAATATCTTGTTGTACTTTGTATTAAATCGGGAAAATTGGGAAAATTGGGAAAATTTGCAGATTAAACTGTAGTCAAAAAGCAACTTTATATTGATGATGGCAGTGTTGGTGTTGTACCAGCAATAGCAGCTGCAGCAGCAGCAATTATGTGATCTGATGCAGATTTGTGCTCAGAAGCTGACAGTGAACTGTCATTTTAATCTGGCTCATGGATATGAGCAAAAAATAGTGGAAAAACCGCAGCCATGTAACAGTTGATGAGCACCAGTCCGATGAGCAGTCCAATAATTTTTGATGGTAGGATATAAATGACGACAAAATAGTAAACTATTGAAGACCAAACGAAAAAGTAAGCAATAAATTACAAAAGAATTTAAAAACCAGTAGCAGCAGTAGCAACAGTGGCAATAGGCAATAATCATCTCTGCTGGCTGTTGAGATAGATATTTTCATAGCATGGTTTGCACAACTGTCTTGTCCATTTGTTTGTCCATTGTTTCTCACACTCGTTAACCTTGCAAAAGCCAAAAAAAGAAGCAACTGTATAGCAAGGACACTTGCATGATCTCACCCGCATAACATTTTGTTCAACGGCAACCCCAGTGAACCATGGGAATGGGTCAGGGAGACCTGGGCATCACAACCCTCAGGCAGAACTTGCATTGCAGTTTGTATTCATACTGATGTATTGTTAGCAACAGTGCTGCGTAGGGACAAAACACTGCCTCTTAGGGCGAGTTGCACCAACGTCGTTCATGATCTTAGTTCAGCTGAACCTAGATCAAGAGTTGAATTACGTTGCACCAAGTTGAACTCGGATCAGCTGATCCCGTTCAGTTGAACGGCCGTGGTTATACCGTGGACGACGCTGATTGGTCAACCATGCTTGGCCTACGGGCCAACTACAGTGACGTCACAGTCGCACGCAACGCTTATGAAACAGTCCAGTGCAGATTGGCCGTAATTTGTTCGAATTTTAAGCTTCCCTGAAGTTATCACACAATTTTCACATCAACAGTTGCATGATAAAGTTCCGAAGATACACATTTTATATTGCAATAGATATTCGTTAATTATTCTACGTCCGTTGTCAAGATAATATGTTTACCTACGGAGATCAGTGCTTGAACCACTTTGGTGCAACGCAATTTACGCCTGAACTAGGTTCAAATTCAGATTTGACCCGGGTTCAAAGTTGAACGACGTTGGTGCAACGCGCCCTTAATGGCATTGGTTGTGATGTATAGTATCCAGTGATGCCAAGTGCTGTTTTCAGGTGTATTCTGACGTACGAGGTCCAGTTTTCATCTTTCAACGCATCTCTGTTTTTCAGACGTGTTAACGATCGTGATACAATTTTGGCGTCTTTCCTTTACGACCGTTCACTTGAAGATATGTCAGGTTTGACATCATGTACATTTTTTCTGTTAATGTGGCAAACTGTGTCACCGAGATTCGGTCATCTTGGCATATTTGTGCAGTATGAATATTGATATGCATCTATGCTGGTTAAGCAAAAACCAAAAGTAGTTTTAATTAATAATATTAGTAACCTCATCGTTCTAGTTCTGTTGTGAGTAATATTTTATAAATAAAGTCTAAATTCTTATTGTAAGTTTCATCTAAATTTTCATTGTAAGTTTTTTTCCAAATAAGTTTGGTGATTCTTTAATACGCTGCAGAGATTATCACTGTTTTGTGCCAATATCTGCTTAATTAATCAATCAGTCTTTCATTAGGCCAAAAGGCAGAACATACAAAATACATATAAAACATATAAAAACAATACCAAAAAAATAATACTGAATGTCTGCAGCAAAAAAACCTTTCAAATTGACTTTTTATGATATACTTATCATTGCAATATACTGGGTGGTCCAAAAAACGGACCCCCTGATTTCAATTTTGATAAGTTCCGTAAACGTAGACCAATTTTAACCATTTTTATTGTTACAACTAGAAATCCATAACGCATAAAAGTAAAATTATGTTGTACTAAGCATTAACGTAACTGATGATGTTGCCGACTGCCCATTAACACTGATAATTCGATATGCAGCGTCAATACAAAGAATAGTGTGTTTTGCTAGGTAGGGTGATTACAAAATAAAGGTGAGGTGCTGGGTGTGAATCTGCTTTGTGCACTATGGATTTTATGATGTAACTGTAAAAAATGGTTAAAATTGATGTACACTTACGGAAGTTATCACAAAATGAAATCAGGGGGTCCAGTTTTTTTTTGAACCACCCTGTAGCCAGTGAAAGATATTTACTACTTACAGCAGCAAATTAATCCAGCACCAGATCTGACAAAGAACACAGTATTAGATTCTTGCTAAGAAAAGTAGTTTATTTTGATCCGTCTTTTATGAGATATACTTCACTGTTGCAGATCTTTTGACGGAAGCAGTAATTGGTTACTATCGAGTGCGAGCAGTTGATTACTGGAGACGTTCAAGTGCATTTTCGCGCATAGTCCGCTACGCAGCCATCTGAGCGGCTGCTGAAATGATCGATCGTGTTCTGTGCTGAAGCCAGTGAGTGCCAGTGAAAGATTTGCAGGCTGCTGCGACAGTTGCAAAATAGTTTCTGCTTCATCTCAAACCAAGCAACTTCAGCAACAACGTCGTCGATCAATATCCGTCGTTGGATGGACGGAAGAGTGGTGACGACGGTTGGGGTTTGAGGTTGAGGCTTTTCACCCAACTAGGGGGTTTGGGGATGAAGCCTCAGCTGCAAACGATTTTTCATACGTTTTTGGTTCTAAAATGACTTTTTCGACACCAATAATGGGGCTGCTCTCAGTAACTTCAATTCGACATTTCTCACACATCCCACATCCCACCCAAAACTTTAGAGGACATGTTTCCTTGTCCTGACCAGCGGAATGGTTTTTATAAGCTCATTTGTTGTCATCTTTTTTCTCAAACCTGATAATCTTGCATGGTCACTGGCAGTTATATCAAATCACAAACATATCAGGATTTGACACAGGCTTGTGGCCAACCAATTGAGCCAACAGCAGCTGAAGTTGATGTTTTTATTATTGTTTTTGGGCCAGCCGTAACTGTTAAGCTTAGCTAAGCCTGCCTGTCAGTCTCTCTGTCATCTCTCTGTTCGTAGTGGATGCATTGTTGCTAAATGGAGTGAGATAGGGCCTAGGTAAGGCTAGGTTGCTATTGATCACTAATAGGAAGTCAAATATGTGTGCTAGAGTCCCACTCTTTGCTATGCACTGTCACTTGAGATGATAATCATTGAACTTGGATGATATTGAAGGTCAGTACGCACTATTGAGCTATGTCGTATCTTAGAAACGATGACGGATAGAGCCGAGGTTTTTAGTGAGCACTAACAGGAATTTGCATAAGCCCTTTGACATAACATGAAAATTATTTGCTGGTCTTCAGACACTGGCATAGGGTCGGCTCTCCCTAGTTGTTATTAGGCCTATATCACTGTTTAACCAGTAGCGATTGCAATCCAGGGATCCCGAATCCCGAGATTGGCGGTGTCTCAATCCCGGGATTAAGGGATTACAAAATTAGTTAAAATCGTATTTTTTCGTGTGTTAAATGATAGAAATAAGAATTTTAGTCGTCTGGTGAATAAAATATTTATGTGTGCTAGAGTCCCACTCTTTGCTATGCACTGTAATTCATATTTTGACAGTCATTGTCACTCTCTGCAGTTTAGATGTACCTTCCGTATGGGCCTATACTACATCATGTGCATGAAATAAGTTAATTAAGGATATCAAAATGACGACCAATGTGTGAGTTTAATCCCGAAACGGGATTCTGGAATTACAAATTTCTCAATCCTAGATCCCGGGATTGGGATTGCAATCGCTACTCACCAGCTTGCAAGCTGGCAACAGCAGCGCTTAGTTCAAGTTAGTTGAGCTTAAGGCACTAGTCAGTCACTAATTCGGATTTTTTGGATTTGGATTTGGATATTTAGTCGGCAGGACCCCCAAACTGGGGGATTGCACCGATGGGCTGTGGTGTGTGAACAACGTGCCCAAGGTTTTTACTTGAGAGTACAGTGGTTAGGGATCGAACCCACGACCTCGCGGTCATTGGGTCTGACACGCTAACCACTAGACTACCAAGCCACACCACACGTTTAATGACAAACACATTAGAGCAGCATACATGTACATCTTATGACGGAATACTTTTCTTGTGCATTCATTGTGTGAAATGTTATTTTGGCATCAGTAACCTCGGTACAGTGTCGCTGTCTTTAGACTGTTTGAAACTTTGAATACTTGCTATTCCAATGCTTGTAACTTATTTCAGTTATTGGCTGACCGTACATACTTATGGTTGTGCCTATGGTGCAAGGTTGTGTCTGTCTATGACATATATATTGTGTCTAAATGGTACATCATAGGGGTCATCGATAGTGCTGTAACTACCGTTGAATAGGCGACGATGCGTTCCTGCATCTATATTGTTGTATCCTATTGTTGATTGTAGCATTCAGTAGCAGAGTTAACAGCGTGTATGTAGGCTTATGGAACTGTAATCACTAAATTGGTAAATTGCTTTCTCTTCACGACTAGAAGGCACGTGTGGCCCATTCTAGTAAAGGCTGGGCTTTCTGTGTCATTTGTGTTATGTTTGCTGGCACTAAATTTGTTATTGAGGTGGCTTTAAAACCTTTGTGTTAATGATGCTGATAGTCAAATAAAGCAGTAACTGGAAAATTTTGTTTTGTGCTGTTTTGCAGGATTGTTTGACATGGGGACCCAAGACATGATAGGGCCTAATAGCCTATAAATTACTGTACAAAGGCTAATTGATTGCATCACTAGAGTAGAAGCAAACTTGATGGGTCTAATTTACAACAAGAAGCCCAGCTGTCCCTAGGATAGTTGACCATACTGGTTGTCAGTTACTTTCAAGGTCATCCAAGGTCGATGATTTTCATCTCATCTGAAATGTGTTTGCTACGTCTAGTGATTAGTAGTAACCTTGACCGCATTTCTCAGTTTCCTAGATACGCATGGCCAGTTTTCCATTGAATTTCTCCCATTTTGAAAATGCTTCACTTGCACTAGATGACTGAAATTTTGCGTGCCTAAGTTTAACACATATGGCTAATTATTAAGTGTTGAAAGTTTTCCTCTACGACCTACAGGTTAGCCACAATGCATTCGTTACAGACGGACGACAACCATGCCAATAGCTCGACCGTTACTTTTAATAATGTAAAGATAATTTTGCGGCAGTTAAACTTTAATTAATATGCAACGACTACGTTTGCACAAGCCACGATTAGCCGACAAATTGCTTTTGAACGTTTACTAGTTTTGTTTAAACTTTTAGCAAATTAAACGTTAGGCGCATCCTTTAATACGTTTATCATGTGTGTAGTTGTATATTTAATGCTGATTATTGATGAATTTTGTACTGTTGCTAAAACTAACCAAATATTTGTTAACATCCGTGTTATGATTGTTCTGTGAGGCTTACAATAGAATTCGACGTACGCAACCACTGCACCATCTACTGACAGTGATTTTTACTTTTATAACCTGCCAGCCTAATGTTCAAGCCTTTCAATCTGAAATCTGAGCCGTGTATAACAAGGCTAGCCAGACGGTGTCATCAAAATCTTTTTAGTGTGGCTAAATCTATTGCGGCGACAAATGTTGCCGTACTATGCGGCAAAATACACTAATGCGGCGGTAAACAACTTATCTATAAGTAGGGCTGTACGAAAATCGCGGTGCAAAAGTGAAAAAATCACGGCATACTTTTAGAAAAGTCGCAAAATTCACGGCGAATTCACGGTGCCAATTCGCGGGTAATCCTAAACCGCGGGGCGGGGCGGATCGTCGGGGCGGATCAAAATACAGTCCTAAACCTCGGGGCGGATCATACGGTTCACGAATTCTCGAAGGGATCGCATGGCCTCGGATCAACTCGGGGCAAACTTTAAAAAACTCGGATCAAGATGTGTCCAGGGTTTAAATTTTAAATCATTTTGCTTCTAATTACGTTTATTTGTCTATAATAAGCTGGAAATTGTTATCAGAATCTGTTTTCCAATGTTTCGTTGGTTCAATAATTTTGGCTGACTAGTTTCTGAATATTTCATTTCATGAAGACGTGGCATGGCAACCATGTTAATTTATTCTGTGAACAGTTCTGATCCAGAAACTGCAACTTTCATTTTGCATAAAGATACTAAAATTAAATGTTGCTTGTTTTTACAAGAAAGCCCAGCTGTCGCTAGGGAAGATCGCTACAGCCTATATAGTTCCTGTTGAAACAGTCCTAAAACTCGGATCACCTACGTCACAGTCACGTGATTGTTTAAACCAATCATATGGTGCCCCGATGATCCGCCCCGCCCTGAGGTTTAGGATTACCCCCAATTCGCGGTCATATATGGCATTAAAAGACGTCTCATTAACAAACATTTTTGTTCTCTGCCAGTCAACAATCAGTCATGTATCGTTGTCTCACAAAATGACTAACATTAATCGTTTTTAGTAACTTTCAGGAACAGTTTTAGTAACTATGCAGTTATACACACAGCAGTGAACGGCTGCAAATGATTATCGTAATGATCAACGAGGTCATATTAGGGTCAACTTTCAATGTTTAACTATCGAATTTTATGGATTTTGACACAAAAGTGCAACCTGTGCAAAAATTCGCGGCAAATCACGGCAAACGCTAAAATTCACGGCAAGCATCAAAATTCACGGCTTCCATGAATTCCGTTAATTTGTGATTTTCGTCTAGCCCTATCTATAAGTCGTCTTATGTTTTTACACGGTCCACTCATGATCTATAGTTAGGCCCGTTCCGAAAGCGTTAATTCTATTTTCAGTTCGGCGAACTGATAGAAGCAACGCAAAATTTGCTACTGTCAGTTCGGGGAAAACGGATAATGCCCGACGCCGCCAGGCCGCTGAGATCCTGTCGCTGAACTGGTCTGATATCGCTGCAGCCACTAATACTTCATAGGAAGTCGACGGCTTAAGAGGACTAAAATGTAGGAGAAAGTTAAAATTAACTACATAATAAACCTGAAATAAATAAACTTAAGTTGCACAGTAAGATTTTAGGTCCATGCCGTAAGTTCACGAGCAGGTCATTATGGTCTAATTCTGCCATTGTGCAGCTGAGAGTATAATGAAAGAACGTCACTGTGCACAATTAATTAGTCATAGTAGATTGCATCACTCTCCATGTGCGCAGATTTCATTTCAGCAGCCAGCGCTGGTAACGAGGAGCTTACTAAAACTATGAATTAAAACTCTTTCTAATATTGTTTTTACTTTAGAATTAGTGAATATTCAGCATCTTTAATGCAGTACTGGCACGGGGGTGTGAAATAAACAGCAGATTTCATTCAGCAGCCATTTCATGCTGAAAATTTCATACGCAGGTTGTCTTGGTCTATCTCCAGCCATTTCGTCGCAATTCAGTGTTGAAATGTGCGCTGCATCCAAAAATTGCGAAAAATTCACTAAAAACCTCTTTTTGAGAGGTTCAAGGTCATCGATGTTGATAAATCCAAAAAGCCTGTCACCAGTGCTTGTTATGATAAGCAGCATGTATGTATCTATCTGCAACCGTTTTCACATTATTCTGAGCTTGATTGATTGATTTAGATGATTGTATATAGAACTGACATAGCTGAATGTGAGATTTGTTTTTGTGCTGCATTGCAGGTGCTTACTTTGTGGTGATGTCGACAAGGACGAGGCATCATTTGCCAGAAGCCAGTCGTCGGCGACGTCAGCCACAGGCCATTTCTGACGGCGTCCAGCAACAAGTTGTTGATCTGACGTGTGATGACTACAACTTTGTCGATCTGACAAATTTCGACCACAGCGGCAGCCCTGTCACCATCTCCGACACTCCGTCTAGAAGATCTGTGGCAAGGGCCGAGGAGAACTTGCGATCGCCGTATCTCGTTAGTGACGCCAGCGTGTCCGACGACGATGACCTCCCACCCCCACCGTTCAAAGTCACCCTCAGAGTACAGTCAAAGCAGTCGACAGTGAGCAGTCCCCAGCCTGGTGGCAGCCGGGTCAATGCGGCACCGAGAGGAGAGTGTCCCATTTGTATGGATTCATTCGCTGAAGTGAAGGCGAGTGGTCGGCAAGTGATGTCTACGACATGTGGCCATGTGTTCTGTGAAGAATGCGTAAAAGGTGTGCTCGGAGCGGATGCAAGCGCTAGAAAGTGTCCCACGTGCAGGAAGAAATTGTCGTCACGAGCTGTACATCCATTGTTCATCTAAGGGAAAGCCAAAGCCATCATCATTTTTGAACATGTCCAGCGTTGTTTTATGTTTGTTCTATTGTGTTCATTTGTTTGGCATTTTTGCCATACTGTAAGATTACAAGAAATTTGAGCAAAGCTCACGAGACGCGCGAAAGCCTATAGCATTTCCAGTTCAGTAGTTATAGTTTCGAAAATCGCATATCACTTGGACTCGGCCCATCGGGACCATAATACACATCGGC
>Ga0209671_1005372_pt1 | contig 12955 bp, 7 predicted proteins | sample WorMetHERISLAND2_2_FD_187401 | JGI IMG/M metagenome (GOLD analysis project Ga0209671, IMG submission 187401) | Marine gutless worms symbiont microbial communities from Max Planck institute for Marine Microbiology, Germany - Olavius geniculatus... | ecosystem: Host-associated > Annelida >... | reverse complement strand
TCACTGTTTAGGCTTATTGTTACGTGTCCTTGTAGTCTTAGGACTTAACGCCACGCTAAAGTTGATTCGTCCTTCATCGTCATCATCATCATCAACGCCGCCTGGCCATTTCTCTGTGAGTACAGTATAACAGTGAATGCTGTGGTGAAGATAGGCTCAGCGAACGATTTAATAACCATCCCTGTGACCTCCTCTAGTGTCTGGCTGAGGGCTAAGGATTCGGAGATCAGCAATGCTTCGTGGGCTTTTTAGCTCAGGAAGGACTTTTTGTTTTTTACGTTATTTATATGGAAGTTTTTGAGACTAAACTTAAGACTTGCTTGTTTTCCTTGGGCCGTATGCGTAACAACGTTGTAACTTTGCTTCCAAACTAAAATCAAATTACGTCAGACGTAGTGCTAAGTCGGTATGCATAACGACGACGTGGCACTAGTCAGACGCCTACGTCCAAACTAACTCTAGTCTCTCCAGTGACTTGTCGTAAATATTTAGTTCGTTGTCAATGTAAACTAACGTCGCTAAAGAGCAGCCGCAATCGTATCATGTGTCGTAAAGGACTTCTGGCGAGTCAGTTACACTATCGAAACTAAAAGTTGCTGAATAAAATTTTTAGCGTTAGATAATTTTCATTTATTCGCATCGCGCATTCTTACTTAGCCCATGGAGCTGTAACTAGGCTCAAGCACGCCCGAGACTGCAGCAGACGACAAGTTGGGCCATATCTATTTTTAGCTGCAGGCCGGTTGAGGAAGAGTGCATTTAGCCAGGAAATTCCAGAGTCAAACTTACCCGACGTCAATTAAGTCGTGACTAGCTAGTCGCTCGCTACGACAGCGTTTTGCGTGCCGTCGAACGTAACTTTCTAGTTTGGAAGTAATTAGTTGTGACGTAGACCTTACGTCCAAACTAATCTACGATGTTGTTATGCATACCGCCCCTTATCTTTTTTTTTATAAAGTGACTGTGGTGCCACTAACATTTTACAAGTTCTCCGAATTGCACACGGTGTTGCTGCGTGTAGGCTGGCGGTGCAACTGATCTGGTGATGTTGGAACGAGCTACGGGGAAACTGGTGACCGGCTGCCACGCCCCGACTCTGTCAACACTTCACCCGTGGATCACGCGACATCCGACTTTCGAAGTTGTACTGTCAGCAGCACCTTCTACTGGCCATAGTATGTCGATGTGGTCTAGTAACCTTAAGTCTGATTCTAGCTTTATGATGCAGTAATCACAGTGTGTACAGCTGCTAGCTAGGGTTAACATTGTCAACACTCCGTGCGTGGATTAAACGAATTCTGACCTTTGAAGTTGTACTCTGTGCAGTGCCCACTGCTAACCATAGTACACGTATGTATGGAGTGTGCATGGGTTAATGTAAGCAAAAGGGTTAAAGCTGCTCCGTTGCATCGGCCCAGCTGCTGTCTGGCAACCTTTAACCCTTTTGCTTACATTAACCCATGCACACTCCATACACATACATATATTGAGGTAGGCACAGCGCAACACACCACTGAACTGAACCAAACTGAGATGATTTAGTTTTTGACGAACTGACCAGTCGGCAAGCAGTAGTGCATTACAGTAGGCACCATCTAACAGCATCGGTGACTACATGACTTCGCACACGTACACGTCAATCAATGATCAACGGGCTTACTCTGCTTGCCGATTGGTGTCAGTTCAATTCAGTTCTGGTACGTCACTTTGTATGTGTCTTTCAAACCCGCAAAACCAAGGTCAACTCAGCCTTTCATTTGTCGGAGGTAGGTAAATCTAGTACTGACCGGCATGTGCCATAACACACTGTTACCTGTCAGGTGTGATTCCACATGGCAGGAGATGCTTTGTAGCTCTATGATGGCCTTCCCATGAAGTGCTATGGCATTGAGCTGGTGTGGACTTGTGCAGGTAAGCTGGTGGGTGAGTCTGCCTCCCAGAACTCTAGAGAGAAGAAAACCATCTCAAAACAAACTGCTTTTTCCGATTCCAGCACGCAACAGAACAGTGACCCAAAGAAGGATATCGTCAGCAGCACTTTGAAAGAGACAAAAGTTGCTTCTGATACTACAAAAAGACAAACCACTGACGAAGTTCATCGAGAAAGGAAAGGACAGTCCACTAGTGAAGTATACGAGGAAAAGAAAAGACAGTTTGGCAGCAGCACGGTTCGAGAGGCCCAGAAATGCAAGCACTGTGATGGAAAGAAAGATTCTAAGAAGAATCGTTGTAGTAGTAAAAGCCGGGATGATGCAGATTTGGGTGCTACGGAAAACCGGGTCAGTGCCGATTTCGGTTGTATTAAAAGTCGGAATGGTGCAGAATTTTCGGGTAAAGATGCGGCGACTTTGAAAAAGCAACACCGTTTAGTTGACGTCAGCCAACGACACGGGGATGGAAAGATCGTGAAGAAATCGACAACGCAAGGACCAGCAAGCGATTCATTAAAACCCCAGCGTGACCAGCACAAGGACAATAGCAGCAACAAAGATTTCCATCGTGGTCCCCATGGCATGATGAAAAAACAAAAACTACCAGGTGACCAGCTTACTGGGAGTCATGGGGGTGAAAGCAAACATAGGAAGATTGAAGCAAATAGTTCCCGAGGGCATCAGCATCAGAAAAGTACTAAGAAAGCAATGATGGAAAGTGACAGTAGGACTACGACAAAGTTAACGGAAGGTCGTAATAGGAATGTTGCGCCTGCAAGGCAGTTAGTGGAGCGAGCTATAAAAGCTTGTGAGAATGTCGAGTTTCCAGAGGCAGGAATAAAAGTTCACCCGGTGGATATGATGAGTTTAGCAGAAGTGCCGGCCAGCCACCGATCTTTGGACCAAGCCAATCAGCCTGAGGGATGGATGAAAGCTAGTCGTCATGAGAAGGTTATTATATTATCCGTCTGTTAAACTGTTTTTAACATTTTTAGTTAATCGCGCTAATGCCTTTGCCGCAAGATTGTGTCTGTCTGTCCTTTGTTTGTGACTAAATGGTACGTCCTGCTGGAAAATTGAACAAGTAAATTGGGTTGCCTGACAGCTAGTTGCTAAACTACCATGTGCTCAGGCCAACTCAGCCTCCTACCCTCCGTGGGACGGGAAATGAGTAGTAGCTTACAGTCTATGGGGCGAAGGCCTGGTGTGGCTGATTGGGGCAGTGGTATGTCTGCTAGCTGCAAATCGCGAGTCCAATTGTTTGTTTACGTGGTTAATGGATGGCCGCATAGTGCGCTGCAGTATCATTAGCTCATGCCAATCAGCTGCCACTTCCAAAGTTGTCAAAGCCCTTCTAGCCAAGAGTCCATCTCATGTAAGAAGCGCTATAGCAAGTACTGGACTTTCACTGGCGCACTCTGCAGACAGTTTGCAATAATGTGATTATTATATATCCCTCCACGCTCTAACTGCATTGCTACACTAATACAGCCTTTGGCCGGTTGCTATGTATGGCTGGAAACGAATCGTCTGTCTGGCTAATTTCCCATATTATACAAGCCGCTAATATCTATGACAACAAACGCCAAAATTGACGTTTTAAGATAATATATTGTAATGAGTCTGCGAGAGGTAGCACTATCGTTGCCTGCTTTCTCCACCAGGTGTTATAGTCCTGTTTATTTGGGGTTTTAGCTGCGAAGGTAACGGGCCATAGAATGTATGGGGGAATCTACAATAAGACACACTCGACACTATATACAGTTCGGGGCGACACCTTATGTATTAGATAGCAAAGAGAAAGTGAGATGTGCTTGCTTCAATGGCATGGCAGCGGCACGGCAGCAAATGGTACTGTGTGAATATCTACAGATGGGCAGAAGGTGTAATGGTAAACTTTTAGCAAATTTTTTCGGAGTCTGCTGGTGACAAAATGTGAAAATTGGTAAATATTTAGCAAAGATATGGACAAAATACATTAGCTTACTTTTTGGGACATAGCATATATATGATGATAATGTGATGGTGAACTGTACAGTTATCGGAGGGTCAAACGAAAATTCATCATAAGGACGTTGATACACTGGCCGATCATGTAACAGTAAAGACAGAAGCTCAGACTGATGTCGCGCTAGACACAGACGCTAGTAGCAGCAGAGGTCTTACAGTTATGAAAGACGGTGCACTTTCTGCCGACAGGGATGTGGAAGACGAGGCTCATTCTCATGCTAAAGATGGTAGCAGCGGCACCCTCACAGCTGTAAAAGATGGACAACTTTCTGCTAACAACAATGTGAAAAACAAGGCACATTTTGCCGACAGGGCTATGAAAGACAAAGCACATTCAGCTGACAGGCATCTGAAAGACGAGGCAGATTCTTCTGACAAAGATGGTAGGGCTATGAAAGACGGAGCACTTTCTGATGCCACAGATAATAGCAGCAGCCTTACAGCTACGAGAGACAAAGCACTTTCTGCTGACAGGGATGTTAAGGGCATGAAAGACAAGGCAGATTCTGCCGCCAGTAGAACTGGGCGAAGCAGGGATGCTGCTCGCCAACATGTCTGTCATGGTCTTTACCGTGCTCTCTCGTCCAGGTAACATGCTCGTCATTTTGACGCTTGCTAGCATAATGGTTGGAATTGGCGATTGCGAAGCCCTTGGTTCGGCTCCCGGTCTGGTCACTGGCTTCTACTTGAATGGGCAACTGTGTATGAACAAGTGAACCATCCAGGTATATAATCAGCCACCAAGGTCAACTCAGCCTTTCAGCCCTCCCGGGTAGATAAATCAAGTATCGACCAGTCTGTCTGACTAAGGTTAAGGTAGGGCACGTTTACCTGAGTCGGGTGGCAGGTAGCAGTGTGTGATCCCATATGGCAAATGACGCTCTAGCTCTGAGATCGGTTTTTTAAATGAAAATCTATACCAACTTAGCTTTAGCAACTGTCTTCAACTATTTCAACTCTGCTGTCTATCCTCTGTGGGATGATCAAATCCGCTTTTGGGCTGAGTAGTAATATATGGCGATGATGAATGTAGTTCCTCATCAGCTGTCTGGCCTCGCAATCGCCAATTCCAACCATGGATCTCCGCTTTGTGTTGGACATCTGAATTGAATGCTGGCTGTAAGTGATCGAAGTCTAAACTGTCTAGCGTTTAGCGTAGAACGTGAATTTCACAGTTACTACAGCTCCTAATTTTTACTGCTAACTGTAACTCTTGTTATAACCCTTCTAACCACAGAGTTGTGTGTGTATAATCCGAAGGTTTGATAGTCCTAAGGTGCATATTACAACGTGCATTTTCACTAACCCTAACCCTCACCTTATTAAGCCTAACCCTAACCCTACTCGTAGTTGAGACGAAACGCAGACATTGAGTCAACGTCTGTATAAATTGTTACGTTTTTGCTTGTGTGGCTTAGATTGCACTTGCTCAATAACGCATACAGTTTGGTAAAATTATATTGAAGCAAGATGAAGAACGATATACACTATACAGTGAATGGCTATTGTCTAGAGAATGGAACTAAAACATAAAAGCGCAGCAGCAAACAAAAACATAGCATGCGACTGTCCTGTAGCTGGTCGGTGATGCGAGGTGGAAGCCGGAGGATGGCGGACGGAAGACGACGACAGACGGAAGGCGGTAGTCAAGCGGCTGCCATTGAACCCGCTAGCCACGTGCTGGAAGCCCGAAGTCGAGTAGCGGACGATGATAGTTGGACAGCTGATGAGGAACCGCCAACTGACTCGCAGACATGTGTCGTGTAGTCGTATTAGTACAGAAAAGTGTTCCTTCAGAAGTCGTTCGTTACCGTATAGGTTCGTTCATACAACGTAATTCATCGTATACACAGAGCACGACGTGTTGACTGTTCGAGTGCTCAGGCAGTTAATAGCGTTCAGCTGTCGTCTCTTCGCCAAGAGGAGTCCTCGCACATGCGCAGTAACATCAATCAGCACGTGCTGTTCAAGTCACGTCTACAGAGTGCAACTGGGCCACCAGACGACTGTCACAGCAGGCGTGAAAAGCGGACCATCGTATAGACCAGATGCCGCCATCGACTGTTCACAGTTGACAAAATGCAAGCGTGCATGTGTAACTGAAAGAAACAGGGGCGGTCCTAACAAAATGTACAGGAAAGAACTTCAAAACTTGGACTATCGAACCTTTGTATTATTTAGCCACTCCCAACTTTAGCATTGGCTGTTATAACCCTTATTCCAATTCTAATCTGCATCTCCCCCTGTCCTCCAATAGACAGCATTATCACATTGATGTCTGTCTGGAGGATAACAGGGAATATTATCAGAACTATCATTATGTTAATTACATATGCACGTGTATAATGGAGTTCCTACAATTTTGGGTTTAGCTTGTTTTTTTTGTATTTTGTGTTTTGTGTTTCTGTAAAGGTTAAACTTACTGTTCTGTTACTATGTGTTTGTGTGCATTTTGCCTGGAAAGGCCATCCCCGAAATGACCTATACTGTGTCGGGTGGGACGTTAAACCCTACTCACTCACTCTAATCTGCGTGCCGTGTGTAGGACGACTGAATTGAACGACGTGCTAGCTGTAAGCGATAGAAGCTTGAAGCGTCTGGCGTCAAACATCGAACGCGAACTTCACAGTTACTACGGCACGGTCGACTCGTTCTACAAGCGCAAATACAGGGCACTCGTCGCCAGCCTTAAAGACAGCAGGAGCATGGTATTATTATTATCGTGACATTTTTTTGTAGTTTTTTAGGGTCGGTTGTTCCAGGCATAGGTTAGAGTTGAACACGAGGTTGACTCGGGGAAATTACCCAGGTTAACCCATGGTGTGCATGCCAAAATTTGGCATGGAGCAACATGCGTGAGGTTAACCCGAGAGTTAAAGTTAACTTCTGGTAAGCAAACCCGTCAGTTAACCTAGCCATGGAGCAATTGATTTTTCATGTTTTTGTTTTTGGCTCCATAGTGTAACGGTTAGAACGTTTGACTTGTGATCAAGAGGTCATTGGTTTGACTCTTGTTTGGGTCGTGAACATTTAAGACTTAACTCAAAACTTATCTGTTTTCTGCCTGTTTACCTGTAGTTGACTGTAAAGTAACTGACGTGCCATAGGCGTTTTTCACTCTAAATTGTATTGTATTGTATTGTACTGTTGCAGATAGCAACATGGTTACTATAGTCTGTTTATAGGAACTCCTCATTGCTTTATCCAACGGTAACATTGTCGACCCTCTATGGCATATGGTTTAACCACAGTACATGCGTCACACACAGACAGACAGACAGACATACAGACAGACAGACAATTTTTGTGTGACCGTTAGTAAGCTTTGCTAAAAACATTGTTGCACAAATGCTCGTTACATCAGCGGGATAGGAAATGATTAGTAACTCACAGACTATGGGGCAAAGACCTGCTGTGGCTGATTGGAGAGGTGGTATGTCTGCTTGCTGTACCTTAATTGAAGCCAACTGCTTAAGGCCAAGGCCATGGTTTTGAGGTCGAGGTCGAGACCGAGGCAGAAATTTACATTGATACGAGAGCAATTTCAACTCCACATTTACTTACTTACTTACTTACTTACTTCCAGAACTTTTTTATCAATCAGACCCATGGTGCCAGGCAGCCTTACTTTGCTCACTGCCACAGATTGCTATTTCACTATTTAGTTTTATTTTATAAATTTCTGTAAATTTATAAAAAATTTCTGCCTCAGTCTCAATCTCGACCTCAAAACTGTGGCCTTGGCCTTAAGCAGTTGGCCTAGGCCTGGCTTCAATTAAAGTACAGCAAGCAGACATACCACCTCTCCAATCAGCCACAGCAGGTCTTTGCCCCGTAGTCTGTGAGCTACTACTCATTTCCAATCCCGCTGATGTAACAAGCATTTGTGCAACAATGTTTTTAGCAAAGCTTACTAACGGTCACACAAAAATTGTCTGTTTGTCTTGAGACGCCATGGGTGAAAAATTTAGTTGTATAAACGTTGCGGAGTTTGTTGCGCCAAGTGGTCTACCTGACGTCTGATGCCTTCAGAGCCGCTTGTGAGAATCAGTGTATCATGAGAGTGTCGCAGGGCATACAGTGTAAACACTGTTGAAAGTTTGAAACATACGTACTGAGTTGGGGAGCTTACACCACTCCCACAGATTCTTAGCTGGACTAAAGGCATGGGGCCCCCAGGAAGGGGATGGAATGCAAAGGGGAGGAAGTGAAGAAAAGGGGGGGGATAAAGGATAGGGAAGATAAGTGGGGAGAAAAAAATGGGTGGGGAAAAGGGGAAGGTATGTAGAGAACTTGAGCCCAATTGTGATTTTAGATTTAGGGGGATAGAAGCTCCTGGTTAGTGAAGCTACAAAACTAGGTAATGAAAAATGCTGATTTTACTCCCTATATGAAATGTTCTGTATAGGCCTGCTGCTATTTTTGTGTGTTTTTATTGATTTTATGATTTGATTTTATGATTTGATTTTATTTTAACTTGTTTCAGTTGCCGTGCTACTCTCGTGTTTGTGTATTTAGCTTAGGAAGGCTACTGTAAGTGCTCTATGAGCCTGGTATGTCTTGCCAACTGTATGTTTGTGTCAACCTTGTGCACTATGTTATGGTTTTGCTGGCAAATAAATGATGATGATAATGATAAATTCACAAGCACATTAAAAAACCACAATAGAAGTTCTAAAAATGCGTAGCCTACGTACGAAGTTGTTTTCCATTCTCTTGAAATGTCATCGACGACCGCGAGAATGTTTTGCGAGTAGCCTAGTATGTCTCACAAAAGTGTTATATACTGGCGTTCATTTGTAGGGTGTTTACACGATCAAGCAAACATCGAGCAGCTAGCTCGACGTTCTATGGTAATTAGCATGCTAATTATGAGGGCGGGCGGGTTGTAATTGGAAAGCCTATATAACACGTGATCAGCTGTGGGCTAAGAGCCTAAGCCTAGGCCTACATTTAAGCCAGGGGCGGGGTTTCAATAGGCCTGCTTGAGCCAGCTCGATGTTTGCTCGATGTTTGCTCGACGTTTGCTTGATGTTTGCTCGATCGTGTAAACACTCTATTGTTGGCACAGAGAACGTGTCCAGCTGGTCAACAACTCGGCAGCCGACGTCGAGGCCGCCAGTCCAGTCGTTCCAGGGTGATGTTGCGATGCAGCCGCGTGAGATCCCTCGACGTCGATACCACGCCAGCAGCAACGACGACTTACCCGCCGGCTACGTACATTACGCACCTGCACACAAGTCCACTACGGGGTGGGCCAAACACACGGGAACACACTACAGTGTGCGCCAAACATCATAAACTGATGCGACGATGGGCCGAACACGCACAAACAGACACCACAGGGTGGGCCAAACACGGACACCATATGGTGGGTTAATAAACACGCAGATACATTGACACTAGAGGGTGCATTAAACATTATGAACCAGTGAGAACAATTACATTCTCATGAAGAATTGTTACGTTACACATCTTTACAACTGCACACACCAATACCACATGGTGGAACCAACTACACAGACACTGACACTAGAGGGTAGGCTAAACATAAACTAGATTCTTATAAAGACTTTTTGTCACGTTGCACGTCTTTACAACACACAACAAACGCTAATACTACAGGGTGGGCCAAACATTCACCCGCACACAAGTCCTCGTCATCGTCGTCGTCAGCCCTGTGCCGCAGCGCTTGGAGGACCGTCGTAAACGCGATCTTGTTCGCCTCATTGTCCAGCCTTGTACAGCGACGTAGCGCCGACCGTACACTTGAACTAGCCCTATAAGACAACGTCTGAAGCGAGCGATTGAATTAGGCCATATGCCTATATTTGTCCGATTTTAACGTAGGCCTACGTCGGCGTAAGCTACGTTAAAATCGGACAACATTTATGAAGAAATAGCGCTACCGTTAAAATGCGTATTACGCAGTGACAGAAATTTTTCGCACCAACTTGCTTGACTTCATCGCTTTTGCTGCCAATAGGCCTACTGTGCTGACTGCTTTAAGCTTAAACGTTGAGAAAAGTATTAGGCCTAACGCAAGACATCGGAAAGCAGCAAAACTTTTTGACATGGCTGCGTCAACATGAAGCAAAAGTAACAAGTTGCTGGATGAAGATGTAGTTGCAGAAAAAAACAGATATGGGTTAATTAACGGCGTGATTGAAGTGTTTAAGAAAATAATTGATGGAGCGAGCCCGTATTGTTTACTGGTTGACTCATACGTGAGCGTAGTCACAGGCCCGTCAAGAGGCACAGCGGGGCTCGGGAAAATATTATCGCGGAACCCATCTGGGGAGAATTTTTAAAAATTAAGAATGGCGCGTTCTGGTCTACTTTGTATTTTTGAGCGAAGGCGAGCTCCTCAAACGTCGCTGGGCCTGGGGTAACTGACCCCCTATACCCTCCGCTCTCGACTGGTCTGCGTACAGTGCGTAGACCAGCGACGCCGTTAGACGGTGCTTACTGTAATGCATTACTGCTTGCCCGGTAATCACTTTGTTAAAATCTAAACCGTGCCAGTTCAGTTCAGTTCAGTTACGTCGCTCTGTACGCGCCTTTAATCGTTGCAGTCGTTGAACTGATGATAATAAAGATCTACATTACCACGCACAGCGTAAGCAATAAGCCACTAACAATAAATAGAATGGATGGCCGCACTATGGGCTGCACTGTATCGCCAGAATACAGGAATAGGCGCCACTGTTATACCACTCACTATGCCTATAGGCTATCGGCAGCGCGTCGTTTCCGTGATAGGAAAACACTGCCGGTAACGAATAAATGAATAATTGTGACTCAGGTAAAGTTAGGCCTACTCACAGCTAGTTCTCAGCGCTCAAAATATAGCTTTTTGTATCTTCTATTTTTACTATAATAAGCGTATCTGAAAGTTATGTTGACTTTTTATAGGCCTATGCCATGTCAACAGGCAAACCGTGGACGCCGCGCAAAATCACGTCTAACTTTTGTAGCCACTGGTAGCTGGCTAGTGACGTTTTTAACGTTTTTTTGTTATTTTTGATATTTAATTTTGTCGCTATTCTGCCAGATTCTGGTGTAAGCCCTGTTAAGTTGTGTGCGTTAACTGTTAATATCAAAAGGATTAATGCCGTGGTACATGCCCCGGTTTCCTCGTCCGAGGTGTTGTCCGACGTCGCCGAGCCTTCCGAGGTTTAAAAATTTCGTCCGAGAACATCGGTGCGTGTAGCCGTGGCATAAGGCACGACTGCTCAATGCAGTTTTATGTCGTTTTAAGCAGTCGGTTGCTAACACTTCGCTGAATTGCTGAGAAGGAAAAAAAACGCAGAACATAACAGATTGCAGTCGTTGGTTATCAGACAAACAAAACAGAAATGAGATCACGGACAATGCTAATAATGACGGACGACGTGCATTGATTAGTACCGTAGAGGCACCGGCTTTGTTTGCGAGTGGGGCAGTCCAAGAATAGGCTATTTTTTCGGGTGGCCAAAATTGTTTTTCCTAGTAAGCAAGCGTTTTCTTTTTTGTGACTTGCAAAGTAATAAAATACCTGTGTGCGAGACTCAAGCTAGTCAAGAGGGAGACAGAGGCAATACGCGCTAATCGGATAACAGTGGCACTCATGCAACCATCTTCGCTCTCGTCAGATTTGCTTTTCAGATGATTTGCGATGAGAAATTATCGTCTCCGACAACCGGGTAAAGTACGTACGTCACTCGCATTGCTGGCTTTGAAGAGTTTTTTTTTGGTAACGTCAGTATCACTGCGCAGTAATAAAAGATTTCTGGGAACGCGAGGATTTCGCAACCTCGTTTAGCGCCTGCCGACGAAATTGACCGGGTTGATGGATACCTTGCGCGAGTTTCTGGTCGACGAGCTAGGCGCGATGATGCTGATGTATGTTTTGTAGGCCTCGTCGACCGCGTCGAGCAATGATGCTGATGTATGTTCTGTAGGCCTCGTCGACCGCATCCCGTCCCATTCCCAGGTAGATTGGGTGTGACAATTGAGGTGATGGACGCAACTCATCATCTAATTCTTGGCTATTGATGACTTTGGCTAATAAACCACTCAAAGCTGATTTTTTCCAGCGCTTTTTCACATCAGCCGGATTATCCGCAGCCATTCCGATATCGTTGATGTTTTCAACGTTGTCTGGAACTGCTTCCGAGAGGAAAGTCTTCGTAAGTTTCAGAAGAAGACCTCCATCACGATCTTTTGCCGGAACCCTGACGAAGTACGGAACCGATCGGTGCCAGGTGGGAGGATCCGGCCACCGGCTGAACGCGGATTCACCGCCGCTGCCGTCGCCGGCGTCGCCGCTGGGTCCGCGAACTTCCCACGAACGCAGCATCCGCAGCAGTTGGCTAACCCGCATCCAAGAGAAGGATGATCGTCCGCCTGCCGCTGAATCCAGAAGTCCAGCCGCAGGCGAAACAGAAGTCCACCCTCCAACGATCCGCTGTCCCGGCCACGTTTCTTCCGTCGGGAGGAGGGTCGAGCGAAGTTCAGCGGCAGAAACGTGACGGTAAAAAACTGGACCCGTAAAGTCGACTCTGATAGGCTGAGAGACTTTGAGGAGCAGCGACATCAGTAGAATGATGTGAATCGCTGCCGCCATAAGCACCTCACCTGCACAGTACACCAGCAGTACACAGGGGCGGCGGCGGGCGGGGGATCCAAGGGTCCGGACTCCCTTAGCCGCTAACATTACGACCCACGAGATTGGCGCAAATCCGAGCTTTTTTGGATGAGTGAAGGGGGATGTGGTAGCGGCGATGAACTGACAACCACTGGACCTGGACTCCTCTAGTTCTGAAAACCTGGCGCCGCCCCTGGCAGTACACGAATTACAGCTGTCTACTTAATAGCAAACTAGCAATGTCTTCAACTAGAATTTTAAGTAGGGAAATTTCGCTTAAAATTTTTTGTAAAAATTAGAGCTGCGGATTTTAACGATTAATTTAATCGTTAACTAACAAAGAAAATTAACGATTAATTTTATTTTTAACGATTAACGGTTCTGC
>Ga0209671_1005371_pt1 | contig 12956 bp, 7 predicted proteins | sample WorMetHERISLAND2_2_FD_187401 | JGI IMG/M metagenome (GOLD analysis project Ga0209671, IMG submission 187401) | Marine gutless worms symbiont microbial communities from Max Planck institute for Marine Microbiology, Germany - Olavius geniculatus... | ecosystem: Host-associated > Annelida >... | reverse complement strand
GGCTATATGACCGGTCAAATTTTGTCACCGGTCAAACGCGCTCGGTCATGACCGGTCAAACATCCGTCCCTGTGAGGGCCGAAGGGTGCTCGTCGTACCGCCACAAAGACGGCGGCAGCCGAGCAACTGACGACCTCAATCGTAAAAAGTACGGGATCACGGATCACCAGTAGGCCAACTAGCACCTCTTGCTATAAGCCCAAATTCTATTACGCCGACTTTGCGACAAAGTCCGTGGCAAGTTCCCGACAAAGTCGCGAACTTGTCGCGAACACAAATCACGTTGCCGACTTTCATGATTTTGTGTCTACGACTTTCCCCGGGGGGGAAGTTTCGGTGGAAGTCGGCGTAACGGAATTTGGGCTATAGCAAGCGCGGCCTGGATATTACGGATTACCAGTCGGCAAGTTTTGCTTGCCTGACGGAATCTCGAATTTACCTCTCATATTGTACATTAACTTTTGGCGATCATTACTGTCACATTATTTAAAAAAACGCTAACCCTAACCCAAACTGTAACCCTAACGATAATCCATAACCTTAAATCATACACTGTAATATTTACGCGAATTCTAGTCAGTAGCGAGTACACTGTATCTAATTCGCTAGGTGGCGACTGCGATTTTTTGTTTTGACCGGTCAGATAGCCTGTAGGCTGCCGGTTAAATAGTCAGTGCGTTTTTGAACATTGATTATTTTTGACGTCAATCAATCAATCAATTAATTGGTTGTTTTATGCAGCTAATAGGCCTATCTGTGAATTCTCACATCTGTGGGTTTTCCTCTCACCCGCTTTTTCCCTCCGTTACTTGCAGTTGCTTTTTGTCATGTGACTGTTGTCACGGGTGTCAGGACTTAACTCCCCTCCGATAGAACCGTCCCCCATTCTAGGACAGAGGCGGTGGTGTGCTAGAGGGTGGTTCTGTTCTAGTCTGCACTAGGAGGGTTTCGTCTTACCCTGATAAAAAGGGGGGTTGCCTTAGGGGGGTTATATCCGGGGGATGTTCGGTCCTGCTTTCGTTGTCACGGGATTGCAAGTGCATCTTTCAACGAGACCAACGTTACACCATTCTAATGCACGCAACGTCGTAACTTTCGCGCATCAATATTTCACGAGGTACAGTGGCGACACGGTTGCGGTGTGGTGGGATCTTCACTGACTGTTCTATTGCACAGTCTTTGCATAGAGTGCCTTTCAGATAATGTTTTTTTCTATAGATCGATCAATGTTTTTTCGTCTTACTGTTTTGAACAAGCCAATAATATACAACGTTAATATACAACATGCGGTAGAGTCTCATATAATTCGTATATTATTATATACGAATTATATGAGACTCTACCGCATGTTTGTTACACATAAAAATTTAGTGTAAGCTTACTTTTTACTAAAAACCGTTTACGTGATTTTCTGCTAGAAAACTTAATAGGTGCAAATAACTGTTACTTATTTGGTTACTTCTGCCTTTTAGTAGATTTTATTTAATGTGAAAAAAATGTGGAACACACCGACATCTGCTAAGCAGAAAGAACTTTTTCACAGTTAAGCCAGAAAAATTACCTTTAGCCTTTAGGCCTTTACATAGACTACTGCCATTTCGCTTACCGTGCGGACCGAGACGAAAATTGGCGGATGAAAGAACTACAGAAAAGAAAACTAACCAGGTTGAAAAAAATCAATAAACAGTTCGCTAACCCGGAAAGCGATGGCCGCTGGCCGCTACTAAGGAAATGAAGTTTATGCAGCGTCCTGATTGAGAACCACAAAAATGATATTGGACCGCTCGCCGTGTAAATGCCACGACAGTAAACAATTTTCTTTCCGATCGATAAGATCGACCGCAACGTGTGCGAAATTGTTTACCCCGGGAACTGATTGCGTTGGAAATTATGATACTCGGTGTGCATACATCAGCCCGGCAAGCTGTTCGCCGTCAGATTGGTATTTGCTTCGGCCTGTGTTCCACTTCGTCATAGATTTATTGTGCAACGGTTTTTTCTGGTTTCAGCTATTTTAGTTTCGGTTATCTTTACTTCTTTCCGTGTTTTTTTTGATCTCAGGCTTCTACCTCTTTTAAGCCGAAAGTTTTTTTAAAACATACTTTGAAATGTTTTACATAATTTTGTTTCAGTTTTTTCTAATTTCATTTCCGTGTACTTTTTGTTTATACCGGTGTTCGGACTGATGTTTTTGTCTGTCAGTTTTTAAGTGCAAATCTTTATCCTATCCTATCGTATTGTAGCAAGATGCACCAAAAATCCACAATAGGCTTAAGTTTTACAACAATTGAGGAAGTATACTTCAGTTCAGTTCAGTTCAGTCAATACACGCTTCAGAAAATTTCCCAAAGATCGTGATTCCACGATGAGATCAATTAAAAAGTTTGCAACAAAACTACAAGATGTTGCACAGCTTGTGGTACGTGCCGTCCAACAAGTCCGGAACGGTCGAATAGTGGAGCTTGAGCTATTTTTTATCGTTGCTGCGACTTGTGACAGTTTTCCGCTCGTCCGTGTGATGCGTTCCACAGTCCGTCACAAGTCGACAATTTCTGGCTGGTTTCGCTCGTTCTGAAGTCTGTTTTTCGTCGTCGGTCGCCATCCAATCTTTGCTGCCCAGTTTCTTTGTTTTAGCCAAAGATTTTTCTGTGTTTACTTTTTTTGTCCAGAACTCGTATACAGACCACATCGACCGTCCGTTCAGATGCTTAACTAAGTTTTTATTATTTTTCGATTGCAAATTTGTTTACATAAATCGAAGTAGGACTAGCTCATGCTACGGTGCTCTTAACTGACTAGCCAATTATTTTATTATTATTTAAGATATACGAGTACAGTAAGCCCAGTATAGTACCAGTGCACTAAATGTCAACGGTGTGTTTCTGATGTAACGAAAATGTGCACAGAGTACTTTATCCAACTTTTCTCGATCGTTGTTTTTGTTATCAAAATATTCTTTGGACTGAACGGTGGCTTTGTAGTGTAACGGTTAGGACGTTGGACATGCGATCGCAAGGTCCTGGGTTCGACTCCAAGTCGGGTCGTTATTCGATGGTTAACTGTCTGTGAACAGGTAAACCGTCTCGGTATATGGCCAGCATCAAGGTCAACTCGGCCTTCTGTCGGTTTTGAGTAGGTAAATCGAGATCAGGTTTATATGGCTGTGGTTAAAGCGACCCGCGTTCACCTCTGGCAGGTAATTTCATATGGCGAATGACGCTTCGTAGCTCTGAAACGGGTTTTCCATGAAGAGCTATACCATTTAACAATTTTGACCAAGATACGGATTATGAGAACACAGACTCGAAGCGAAGAATCGGTGTTATACCCCGTTTACACGATCGAGCAAACATCGAGCTAGCTCGACAAGCTATGGTAATTAGCATGGGAGGGCGGGCGAGTTGTCATTGGAAGGCCTACATAACACGTGATCAGTTGTGGGCTAAGCATAGGTGCGTAGTGCTAGACCTTTCTGTCCGGCTTTTGTCGATTTGTCTTGAAGCGAGAAGACAGCTCAGAAGCCTGAGCACGTTGGTTTAGACACGCCACCACACCGACAAATTGGCCTCGTCCAGCCACCGTAATTACAGCCCTACTACACACTAGGCTCATATCATCACCTTGCAGACGACTAGCCAGCCTTTAGCTACTGTCTAGCGTGATCGATCTGCGGCCGCAAGCATTTGACCTTCAGTACCCTGCCCAGCTGTGCTTTCGGGTTGTCGCTTAGAGGCAAATTATTATCTGTCGTGGTCGATGTGTTGTCTTTGAGACACATTATGCCGTGTTTGCGTGTAAAAACACTTCGACGAACTTTTTCAAATGTTTCTTTTCATTTTACTTGTCTCCAAAACATTTGCAGAAATGTTTTACGCTATTACAATGCCAAATGTTTTAAAACTCGTTTCGAAAATGTGTAACGACGGCTTAACTGTAGTATCTAAGTATCTTGCCAAGTTTTGATGACTTTCGAACGCCTAAAGTCCTAAAATCTACATTCTTTATCGCAGTATGTCGTTGTTTTCACTGCGGCACTCCAATGCAAGACAACTTTATTTACTTTATCTCCAAAATGTTCGACATGTTCGACCAGAAATAAAAACGTATTTCGCTGTGATTTCACTTAATAGTGTAAACCGACGTTTTGGGGCCGACGAATTAAAACAATTCGACCGAAAGCTGATCAATTGTTTGTGTTTGCAGAAAATCGAGGGCGGCAGCTTCCGGTTAGCAAGACACGTTTCACTTCCGGAAAGTGAAAACAGCGATGGATCACGGGAACGATGGGGCGGAGCCTAGCGTCGCGACGTCATCGATCACGTGATACCCGCCGGTCGTCGTCACCATGTTTGCTGCGGGTCGAATCCTCCGCCACAACCGGCGTCTGTCGAGTCTGCCGCCTGGCAGCGTGCCGCCGGCGACAGTGCGTCCGAGACGCAAGGAGAAACGCAAGTTCCGCTGCTACCTGCCATTCATGTGGTCCGCACTCGCGATGACCTTCCTCGGCATCGCAATCATTCTCACCGGAACCGCCATGTGCGTCGCGGGCTGGTACCTCGGCCATTTCGACTCCGAGACTCAGCTGGTTCCCGTCTCCGCCAGCTCGAACCTGACCGCCAGCGACTCTGAGGTGGTGGGGGAAGGTCTGCAGCTGCTGGGAATGGGCTCGGGGGCAGAGATCCCGCCGGCGCGGGGGCTGGCGTACGCCGGGCCTGTCGTGATGAGTTTCGGCTGCTTTGCGGTGGTTTTCGCGTGCGTGGTGGTCTGTGAGACGCGGGACAGGGTTCTCGAGACGATGGACGACCGAGTGAGGCGGGGACTGCCGGCACGTCCACCAGGCGGCATTGAGGCGGACTTCTACTCGCTGGTGGTGGAGTGTCGGCGGCGTCACGTCGAGAGACAGAGACGCCGCCGCAAACAATTGCTCCGCGCTCCGGACGAAGACGACGAGCACCAGCGGACAGGAGTGGAACACCACCAGCAGAAGGGAGTCAAGGACTACCACGTAGGAGATTTCCACCATCTGTCAAAACAAAACCAGCAACACGTAAGAGAGAGCGACGACCACCATGTAGGGATGTCAGACCGCCAGAAAGAAGTGAAAGAGCAGCGGACAGGAGTGGACTACGCCGCCGCCGGCGATGTTGCAGGCTCACCGCCACCGCAGCCGACGCTGCCCACCGCCGACGTACAGTCGCCGTCGACGATTAACGACTTCGTGGAAGATCGCGACAACGAAGAACATCGTCACTGTCAGCTGATGACTGCAGCGCCCGACCAACGAGTGGCCACAGCGGTGGAACAACGTCTGCCAACAGTTCGGCTGGAACGACTGGAAGACGTGACAGATGTGGTGGCTGCTGCTCCGTGCAGTGGCGTGGTGGAGAAGCTCACGCCGACTCCGTCGTGTTCGAATCTAACCTTTCCAGACAATAAGTCCAAGGACGTTGAACTAAAGTCGCAAAACCCCTGCACGGATAATGGGCGGCGTTCTGGCGGCGTTGTGCGTAATCTCTCATTGTCTTGGAAACCAAACACTACCACCACCAACAAAACGAAGACGTCGTCCAGGGCACAGAGTTCGCCGTCGCGCAGTCTGTCTCTTTATTTTGATAACGACGTGTTCGTCGGCTCGCCCTCGAGCGAGTCTGCCTCGGCACCCGCCTCAGAGCAGCACCGGCAGAGACTTAGCATTGTTACAGTGACAACCGCTTCGTCATCGCAACTTTCGTTTCCGCTCCTCGCTCCGATAACATCGATGACGCAGATTTCAACGTTTCCGTACGTCCGGCTAGATGTCGCGTCCGTGTCCCAACCCACCGCCGCGTCCCCGCTTTCTACTGCGTCTGCGTTTTCCACCGAGTTTCCACCACCATTTTCCAGCGTAGGCCCGGAAGTATGCAGCACCCAGCCTACCTACTTGGTTCACACAGCTTCCGTTCACGCAATCGCCGACCGTAGCCCTGACGTCGTGGCGCCGAAATCAACGACGGAATCGACGTCGTTCAAATTTCCGCCGCCGCCCGAACATCGACTTTGCCATGTTGTCACTAGTTCCGGTGCTGCTGCTGTCGTTTCCGATGACGTCACAGTCTGTGCTTTTGGTGCAGTCGCCGCCGCTAAGTGCGATTGCCCCGGGGAAACGTTGATCGTCGATGACTCGGCGTCGGGATCGAAGAATTTCGTCAATAAAGACGACAGCAACGTCAGCGTTTGTGACAACGTCAGCGGGTCTGATCTGAAACTGCCTGACGATGTAGCTCCGCGGTCTGCAGACCAAGTCGACGGCGAAGTATTGCGGTCAGCTGCTGCTGCTGCTTTAGACTTAGTACCAGCTTCACCGGAAGTAGCAAACCCGCAATGCAAGCGGCTACAGCACATCCAGGGGCTCGTCGATCACAGACACTCAGTCGCTGATAGTTTGACGGCAGCATCCAGTGTGGTTGATAACTGTCCAACGCTAAGCGACGACGGACCGTCGAGAAAACGATCTCGCGGGGGCGGTGGTGGGGGCGGGGCTTCGTCCCACCCAAGCCGGCAAGTGCTCCGCAGTCCAGTCCATGACAATAGCGCCTCGCCATTGCCACGGCCGTCGTTATCTGTTCTCCCAGGCGCTGAACCACCGCAACCATACAGTCATGATGCTGTTATGCAAGAAGACTGCATGCCTCAGCCGTCCATGACCTCGCGTGCAAGTAGCTCGTCTCCCGTCAGATCGTCGTATCTCATCTCTCAAGGCTGCGGCAGCGTGGACCACGCAGCCGCTGTGGACGCTTTCGGCGGCACTCAGCCGTTGTACCGTGACGCTGGGGTGGTGCGGTGGCCGCAGAGACGTCGTCTGAATGGTGGGATTGGGCACCTGCTGACGACGGTCCATCATCAAGTTCAGCGACATCGCAGACGATCAAACACGGATCAGCGCAGAGAATTTAGCTCAGCTGCCACGACCACTGACGCTGCTGCCACGCTGCCGCGGCGACTAAACTTTGTGAACGCAGATGACGGGTGTCTGACGGAGGCACACCACAGAGCCGGCAACAACGCAGCAGAACACGGCGTGAACGTAACACAAGAGCTAGAAGCAGTCAGTCGCAGCAGTCCGAAGCCAAGTCTTATCCGGCGGAACTTGTATGAGGCAGATTGAAGTCGAGAGGCGGCACACCACAGTGCCGACGAGCTGGATACGTTTCTGTGTCCTCGGGCGTCAGGTATGGACCAGGCTTCAGACGACGTAAGGGTAATATTAGGTGGTGATGTTGGAACAGTCGTGGATGATGAGACATCGCCTCTGATCTGGCTTCGACGAAGAACCACGACGACGATTACTTCACCCGCACATCTGCCGTCGCACGCCGATCCTTTCCAGTCAACCGTCTGACGTACATTCCACGCACACTGAGCCGAGTTCTAGTTTGTTTTCACGATACGTGAACACAACAGCACGGGCGTTGCACGGCAGCGTATAGATTTGCAGTGGTATGTGCAGTCTTGTGGCCAGTTTACACTTACGACGTCGACGATACTCAACTCACTTGATAACTTGAGTTGAGTATTGTCGTCGGCGTAAGTGTGAATTGGTCATTATGAAAATGTTATAATCATTAACGTCAGCCGTTTACTCATTTTGCTTTATACCCCGTTTACACGATCGAGCAAACACCGATCAGACAGCGAGCAAGCATCGAGAAAACAACGAACAAACGTCAAGCAAACATCGAGCTGGCTCGTCTAGCTAACATATAGCAGCTCGTCGAGCCAGCTTGATTATGTAAACGGGGTATTAGATCGCAAATATTATACACATCATATGCGTCACTTTTAATCTCAGCACATTGAAAACGCGTCGCCATAGGCCTACTACCTGGTTAAATATATTGACCAAAAAGCTAGTAATTAAATATCGCAAATTATCACGTAATTTATTTGCACAGAAATAAAAAAAACAAACGTTTAAACAGTCTAAGCTATTGCTGTTCATGCCAAAAAAATATTAGCATAATTATGAATATCACAGCTGACGCCAATTTTCTTGTTTTGTGTTTCGCAAGTTAAGCCTATAGTGACAATTATAGCGACGAGTTTCGGATGCGGTGTGATTTTACTGGTTACTCCGTTGTTGTAAATTTTCCCGAAAATGACCAGTAACAGAATTTGAAAAAAAACGGCGAAACCTTTTGTTGCGGTAATAACAAAGTTTGTGGACGAATTTTTTTTGACTCAGAATGTAAACAGCAGGCTTATTACAACATGTGCGGCAAGCTGGGGTGCTTTGAAGGGTTTTGCAAGACATTTGTTAATATAAACATTTTTCCTGTTTTTCTGACTATCTGACGGCGTAATATTTGTTTTAGAATAAAACTGCTGGTGCAGTTACGAAATAGTTGTTGTACGTTACGTTAACCGACTACTACTATAGTTTGGCCTATATACTTTTAAGGAAACAGAAAACAGACAGCGCATTCGATTTAGACTGCACCATCTTTGTGCAATCATAACCAGAAATATTTGAAAATGTTACAGCTATAAAATGCCACATTTTACAGATTTCAACTAACGTTTTCTCAAGGACTATCATTTTATTTTGCAGTTTTTTGGACACCCTATGTAGTAAGATAGTTTAGCACTCATTATTTTTCGGCAACTAAAGCAGTTTCATTTAACAAAAAATTGTTTATAGTTTTTTTACAACCCGCAAAAAACTATATTACAGTGTTCAATGCAAATTTATCATGTACCAGTAACTCGTAGCAAAACACATGCCAGGTTTATAGTATAAATTGACATTTGTAACGTCACGCTGGAATGTGAATAAAAGCCACCAGTAAATTGCGAGATAGCTGAAGGAAAACGGTATAAAAGCGACTGTCTGTATCTTCTTTTGCGTTCGTGAAAAAGAGAAAATCCTGTCCGGACGGCTTGAAAAATTAGTAGAGCGTAAAATTGCACAGCAGAAAATTGACTGGACATACAAACAGACGGAAAAACAACAAGACAAACAGAGAAACGGACGGGAAAAGGAACGGACGGATGAAGGGGATAACAATAAAACATTCGAAAGACTAGTGTTGGGCCAGTGTCATGTTTTTCAACGTTCACGGAAAATATAACCTTATCGAAATCTGCACACAATTTCACACAAATATAGTAGCTATTTTTGACATCACAGCGAACATCGCTGACTTTTGATGCTATAATAGTATACGATAATTATACCAGCGCGCAACTTATAATTCTACGCTAAAATCTGTCGGATATTTATGGCTGAGAAGGTATAACAATGTCGGCCGTGTCTACAGACTGAAAAAACGCCCCGCATTTATTTTGCTCCGGATTATACACGGCCCCCTTTACCTTTTTAACCAAAATTATTAATCTTGGAGCTGAGTATGCTGACGATTAAAAACACTAAGCTACCAGTAGTGTACTTTGTTTATATAGTTGCTAAATATTAATTAATTTTCCACAATTTTTTTACCAGTAGACTCTAAAAAATTTGCTACTCAGCAAGCACACCACACCTATTATGTCGCTACACTACCTTGTAAAACATATATATCCGGAAACCAACAATATCTACAGACGACCAGAAGGTCGAGTGGTAAATTTTTTAACCGAAATGTTAATGCCACTGAATAGCAAATTGAGCGAAGATACGGACGAAACAAAATAGCTTAGTTTTTTGGCCCACCCTGTATGTGTGAGAGTCGAGAAAAGATTTCGTTAGCGTATGAAGTGAAACAGGCAAGGAAGCGGCTACTGTGGAGAGCACACCGCGCGATGCGCAATGTCTGTCAGCCTTTGATGCATCACAACCAGGCGCCAGACACTGCAGTGACTGCAGTAGATGACTGCAGCAGCTGGCGACGTGTGGACAACAAGATCTCGTGCTGATCGATCAATTACTGTTTGGCTGATTGATTGATTGATAGACAACAAGACTAGTTGATTGATTATACCACTTATTAATTGCAAGAGTGAATGAATAAATGATTTTTAAATTTCTTTTAAAATTTCCTAAAGCTCTTTGTACTCAATTCTTGACGTTAGACGACAAAATGCTATGACTGACTAATAATCGGTCCATTGATTGATTGATTGATTAATTAATTAGCTAATCAATTAATTTATTCATTTTAAAAATAAGCTGGGTCAGTTCGGAACAGGGACAGTCTGTAAGTGCTTGATGGCGACGTGTGGACAACAAAACATTAATTATTTATTTAAATTATTCACCATAAGGTAACAAAGATTATAAAGAAATATCTTAACTAATAAAAAAGCCTTGTGCAGATCAATTGATTACTTATTAATTGTTGATCGATAGGCAACGTGTGGACCACAAGACATGGCTCATACGAACAGTTCCTGTCTCCGCTGTTGCACTGCCAAGGAATTCAATTAAGACGTAGTATCGGCCCGACGAGAAGAAACGATATGCTGGCCCTCGACCACCATTGTTGACTAAACAACGCGATTTACTTTAGGCGGCGTTTGCCATTAAGCGAAGAAGAACATTCTTGCAAACACTTTATTTATCATGTCTCATCTGTAGCATGTCATTCATACTGCTTATTGATTTTATTTTGTTGTAGCTAAGTAGCCCGCATTTTACACACTAGCTCTGTTCGTGCGATTAACTAAGTAAACAAATAAGCAGTTTATTAAACACATTTTGCACGCAGATGCTTACTAACGATAAAACACCGCTCACAAAATCTGGAATTAAATTGGACAATACAACAAGTACAAGACATGGAGCTGAACACAAGAAAGCGATGAAATAATGTGTACATTTTACAAAAAGCTCGGACAATAAAATTATACTTGTTAACTTAAGTCCTACCTAAAAAATGGCGGTGTAAACTCATGTTCACGTGTTTGTAATTTTATTAATCCGGGAGGCTCTTCGTTGAGCGCGTAAATCTGATTAAGGAAATTAGTTGCTAGACTGTGCTGACGTTGCGTTAATGGGCGACACAGCAACGAGTTGTCTTTCAGGAAACTGCTGCAGATAAGCACAAGCGTTTTCTGCAAGTCTGTTGCTGAGTTGTGTTGCATATAGGTTTCTAGTAGAACATCCTAATTACAAAGTTTTTCAAAAACAAAATTTAATTCAAAATGTGTGTAGCCAAAAAAAATGAAATATGCCATTTAAGCCTACTAACAAACTGTGGAACAACATTGAAGCACTGGAAAAAACATCGTGTATATAGAAGGTTTGTTTCGATTTTCTCGAAATGTCGTCGACAACAAATAAACTAATGTTTTGTCATGCTTTCAATTTGCATTGCAATTTTTTTCTGGACGGCATATTAAAAAAACTACTCACTCACTCACTCACTCATTCACTGTCGCAAAATATAGACGTCTGTCTGAATATGTTGTGTTGCTCTCGGGACAACCGCTTGCTTATATTATTGCTACGGCAATAGCAAAGCATCGCCCGAGGCATGGTCAGAATGGCATGGCCAGTATGGGTTGACTGAAGATGCCGGACATGGTCCGTCACTTTCGTGTCCGACATTTTTTGCGCCCCCGTCAGTATGTGTCCAGTCAGCGTGAACACACGATTGCTGCTTCTGGCCGCTAGTCGAGATTTATTTTTTCCGAGGCTAGCACGACGAAAATCTATTAACAGAAGCCGCGAGCGACGCACCAAAGCGCTGTCCTAAGCGGCGTCAGCTTTTATAGAACAACCGAAAACGGTTTTTTTAATTTCTTCGAGACACCGTTCTACAGGGTGTGCCAAAAAATGACCCAACTTGTTTTTGTCTGAACTTCGTCAAATCTCCACCAAATTTGATAATTTTTGGCACACATACGATAGCAATATAGGTACACTTACTGTCCACCTCACCTTGTTTATGTCAACGCACTACCGTGTAAACCGGTGTCTGGCTGAGGGCTAAGGAACCGGAGATCAGCCCTCCGGGATCAGTGTGGTCAGCAGACAGTGGACTGTAGACACACTGTGGAGTGTGTGCAAGTCTCAACCTTAGCTCACTACTTTCCCCCACCAAGCGTTCAATCACGCCTTCTCCACTCACCTCTGTCCTCCCCACTCCCCTCACTCCTGTCTCCCCATCCTTCTTCCCGCATCCGTCCTGTTCCTGCTGCTGCTGCTGCTGTCACTGTGGTAACGGCCTGGCCGCTGAACGTCATTGTAACCTTGCCAGCTAGATGATGAAAATGTGGGGATTATTTAGAAAGTGATGAGAAGGGCTTGTAGGTGACGATTCGGAGCGCTGCAACGGTAGTAAGCATTGTGTTATATAGCGAAAACGTCAAGTTTTCTGACATAATATCTATAAGGTGGCGCGGATCTCTACTTTACACTACGTTAGAGCTCAGTAGGAGGCTATTGCATCGCGCGGTGTGCCTGTTAGAGGTGCGATCCTTAGTGGTCACTTCATTGCAGACTTAGCTACTTACTGTTCACTGTGCCACAAAAGTAAAAATTGATCAATATTTAATGAAATGATAAGATTTCGAAATCCGCTAACTTGATCATGTTTACGAAACATCCACCCTGCATCGAAATCACGATGAAGCTGGCTCGACGAGCTGGCTCGTCCAGCTAACATATATAATTGCTCGATGTTTGCTCGATCTTGTAAACGGGGTATTACTCGCCAGTTAAATGACGGCCCTGAGACACACCAGTCAGTACTGTAAGTGTACAAATAAAATGAAAATGTTGCAAAAATGCCTACATCGCCAAAAATCGTGATAGATGCACTTCCTACTTTGTTGCATGGGTGGTCGGCAACGGTGTGAAACTGCTAAAATTTGCGCGCGACAAAACTGAACGAGGTCCTACCGGAAACAGATCGGTCTGCTCCGTGTCAGTAGTTTAGGCTATTTTCCGAGAGACGGCTGCGAATTTCTGACGGAAAATATGGCTGCTCAAAAAATTAATTTTGCCCTTCCTTACAAGTTTCCCCAAAATGTGGTAT
>Ga0209671_1005370_pt1 | contig 12956 bp, 12 predicted proteins | sample WorMetHERISLAND2_2_FD_187401 | JGI IMG/M metagenome (GOLD analysis project Ga0209671, IMG submission 187401) | Marine gutless worms symbiont microbial communities from Max Planck institute for Marine Microbiology, Germany - Olavius geniculatus... | ecosystem: Host-associated > Annelida >... | reverse complement strand
TCGTCAACGCCGTTTAGATTTTTGTCGCTATCTTCATCGGTTCCAGAGATATTTGCGCTCAAACTCAAAAATTGTCGTAAATCGCATTAATTTTTGCACGTTTTTTGCCCTCCCAAATTTTAAGGGCTAAAAATTTTAGCTGGTTGAGATTTCACTGGCAGCACCGTCATTTGGACCTAATTTTCAAAATTCAGCATATTTACGATCGTGTGGCAATATTTCACGACAATCGGTTGATGGACCTCTGAGATGCTATTGCAAAATAAAAAAAAACTAAAAATTTGGGGCAAAGCCCAATGTGAGTCCGCCCTAAGTCCGACTGGGAGAAGTTAAGGGGGGTAAAATTTCCCCGCCATCAAAGTCACGTGGCCCGAACTCAAATGCATTGGTATACGCCAAACGTGCATTGTCGACTTAGGGTAGGTCGACATGAGCGCTTATAACTTTGTTCATAATGGACCGAATTTCACAAAAAATTTTTTGTTCAACGCCCAGAAGTTCATGCTCGTCAACGCCGTTTAGATTTTTGTCGCTATCTTCATCGGTTCCAGAGATATTTGCGCTCAAACTCAAAAATTGTCGTAAATCGCATTAATTTTTGCACGTTTTTTGCCCTCCCAAATTTTACGGGGGGGCGGTGCCCCCAAAAGTTGTACTTGCGTTAACACCCCAACCTAGAGACATGTCAAGTGCCAAAGTTTCGTCGGGCTACACCTCCTAACTTCGAAGTTATGAACGCTCCTTTATTGCATTTTAAGCCAATTTTTGACTCCCCTTTGAAAAAGTTGTAAGAGGGGCCCCCGCCCCCAGTGGGGGGTGCGCTAGTAAGACTTGGTCATTTTCTAGCGCGTGTAAAAATTTGAGGGCGCAGCACCCCCTAGGGGCCGAAATATGGTCTTCCAAAAAATGCACTTTCGTTGGGTACAATTCCACATCTAGATCTCCAGGGTTACTGAACCAAACTTCACCGGACTTGTTTCGCCTAACGCGGGAGGAATCACGGTAAAAAACATATTTATCCGATTTTGAATATCTTCATCCGTTTCAAAGATATTCGCCGCCGAACTTCGAAGTCGTCCGAAATCGGGCCAAATTTTGCATGTTTTTGGCCCCTGAAATTTTTTTAGAGTGTGCCAACCAAAATTTTGGACCGGCATTATAAAATAGTGCCTAGTACTGACCATCCTGCAAAATTTCGCGCCGGTCGGCCCACGCATCTCGGAGATCATGCAAGGAAAAAAACATCTGGGCTAAAACATAAGTCCTCCCGAAAACTATCGTTTCCGGACGGACTAATAAAACATTGGTGATAACAGTAACACATAAGCGCTCCAGGAACTGTCATTCCGTGTGGCCTGAAAAGTAAAACTATAATGAATATGTGTGTGTATTCCAAACTATATCTTAATATGGGCACTGTCCTCTTATAGCAGCAGTGCATCTGTTACTACTTTGAATATGAATAATTAAAATATGCTATATATGGTACTGCATGTTATTGTCGACAATTAACTTTATACAATCCATGTCTGTTGGCTGTTGTCAACTGTTATTTGGATACATTTGTTTTCTGTCATGCACATGTTGTGTCATTTTTCTTTGATTTGTCACTTCACAAGCTGAAATAAAACTCTGTCAAACTGAGACTTTGTTTTTTGTGTGTGTTGGAATATCTGCAGTTCACGTAAAATATACCTCGGCATTGATGTCATTGTTATAACACATGCCATTATTTTTATGTCAACGTGCTTCTGAACAGAAAGTTGAATTTAATAAGTTCATCAATATGGATTGGTTTTATATGTCTTTACTAACTTTTGCCATAAAGTTAAACTATTGATTTGATAAAGTTCTAGTAAATGGATGTCAGTGCACGATCAGTCAGTGATTTCTACCAATTGCATCATTGGCCATAATGGTCACATAACGTTGGATTTTGTTGACAAGCCATGTGAGGTAGTTAGGCGTGTAGCTTTGATATTGCACATTCAGTTTGTTTTAATAGTTCTGCTGACAGGACACTGCAGAAGTTCAGTTGAGCATTTGTACAGGTCAACTGCCTTTTTACTTTCAGCAGGACAGGAAATGAGTAGTAGTTTAATGGCTACGGAGCGAGCTACTGGGTCTAGTGTGTGGTTGTAGTGGTTGATTGGGATGGTGCCAAGGGTGCATGCAGCAGTGTGGGGTCCAGTTGTTCACATGTATGGGCAGTAGATGGCCGCTGCGGTATCATTAGCTCACACCAATCAGCTGCCACTTCCGTGATTGTAAAGTGCTTCTGGTCATGATCCTGACTCATGTAAGCAGTGCTACATCAAGAACTGGATTTTTTCCCTTTATATAGCTGTATTGTGTGTTTGTAGGGCAAAGGCAAGCAGCCAGAAGAATGCAAGCAGCAGTAATGGCAGTTGTGCATATTTACCAAAGTGAACTCAGCCTGTCATTTTTTCGTTTGTCTGACACGAATATCTGCATTTAATGAAATAATCTTGAAAAATTAACTTGATTGTTACAAGAACAGCATTGTCATTCGGTCACATGTGCAGTACTGCTCTATTGCTGATTTACTTGTCATCATTGGCATGTCGATTCACTCATAGAATTACTGTGTGAATGGGTTTGAACATTGTGTTACATTTGTCGTAGGTAATACTTAAGTTGGGCTATTGAGTATGGTAAATGTTGACTTTTCTGAAAATTATGTCTGCATTAAATGTGTTCTTTTCATTTGTCACAAAAGGAAAGCGTGACATTGTAATGTAACGTAATATGTCAAGAATTTTTGTGCCACTGTGTTTGTATTTGTTCAATAAGGTAAAATTTATTGCTGTTTAACTTGCAGCTGCTGTATAGAGCTTGTGACATAGGGACAGTGAAAGCAAGCAGTTGTTGTTGAGAGATGTGTAATCTGGCTGGCAGTCATTTTGATAGTACCATAAAACCTAGATTATGTAGGTCATTGTTGCAGTCTACTCTGTGTGCACAATAGTCTTGGTTTGTGACACTTGTACGTGTTCTAGAAATGATATCCGGATATGTGATAATAAAACAGTGGTGATCTTTGCATCAAATCCCGGTGTGTTTGTATTCCCACCGTTGCAGTTTTAGGTCATATAATCTTATATCGGTGTACTGGAGTGTACTGATGATGTTAATTTAAAGTAACTTCTTGGACCTAGTAGGCTAAACTCTGTATGATACTGGAATTACTTATGGATTCAAGTATGAAGCTTGTAGAATTGCATGGATACATTTAGGCCTATGTGTTTGATGCAGCTGTTTAAATGCCGTTACGAATGAATTCAGTAGCACTGCTTGTGCTATGAGCTGAGTAAGCATTATTTGGTTATTTAATACACTAACAGTTTTGCATTTTGTGATTTGTTTCTATGCTTAAAGTAGAAAATGTCTGATGCAAATTTTGCTGTTGTGCTAAATGAGTAGCATGCAGAAATGTCACCACATTTTCTGGAGGTTTTGACGTCTGGCAAGTTTTTGTACTGAACACTGCTACTCCTGCCAGGGAACTCGACACCGGTTTTTCATAGAATTATTACAGAGTTAATTGCACACATGTGGAGCTGACACTTCAGCACTTCCGTGTTATCTTTAGTTTGTGTAGCAACATTTGCAACTGTTCAAATGCATTGCCTGCGCTAGAGAGTTGGAGGCGCCCCAAATACAACTGTGAAGCCCAATAACGGCCCCCAGCAAGGTCCAGGGGCAGAGCCCAAAGCTGAAACACTTGGTTTTTGGACGTTTAATGGAAGCCGTAAATTTGCCCACTTTTCAAAAATTGGAAGCGCCAAAAAATAGATACAATTTTTGTTGATAATAGAGTAACGATATCGCACTGCTCAGTGTTTTACATCAGGAGAACTGAACATCGCAATCTCTGCTGAGAAAATTTTCATAGAAAAATTGGTTCAGGAAAGACGTGGACTGCGGCTGCGGAAGAAAGTGCCTTTCGGACCTTATGTCACGCTAGTGGAAATTCCACGCGTGACAGAACGTCTGAAAGGCAGTGGCCATCGCGATCACTTCACACGTCGAAATTTTGGAAAACGTCGAACATCTGCAGGAGCTTATCAGCACTGATTAAAGTCTACAAAGAATTGTACCATATTGAAAGGAAGAGGTAACCTTTTTCGAGTTCGGTGCAGCGGGTGCAGTGCAGAGCGTGATCTTTGGTTAAAAATCGGCAAGCGCTCCTTACAGCTACTGTCAGAATTATCTCGTTCTTGCGGTTGCTGCCAGATTCTACAATCTCTTCACTGACTCGAAAGTTTAGGAACGCATTGAATGTAAAATCGTTTCCACCACATAGGCCACGCATAAACTTTTGCAGTTTTACAGACCCCAGTTCACACACGTTCAACTTTTTTCAAAATTACCAACCGTTCTTTTCGCCCTGCACCCCGACAGTTGCAACATAAACTTCTTCATTCTCTCCATGTTTCATATGAATAAGTTGCGTTGTAAGTTACATCTCATCTCAGTTCAAGTTTACGGTGTCTTCGTTCTCGGCTGTAAACTAGTGTCTTCACCGATTCTTTCCCTCCTCATTGTCTTTCCGATCCCTTTCTCAAAAACGAAACTCCAGCTCGTGTTTTAGAAGTCTGGCGATTGTTAATTTAAGTCAAATGCGACAGATTAAATCAACAGTCTGTGCTGGCTTTCAGGCGCACAATGAATGTTTACTTACTTGCTTAGCCTACTGTGTCTATTCGATATGTTCTAGAAATGAATAAAATAGACGACTGAAGAACAATTAGCTAGCAGCGACGTTTACACGTACACTAACTTAATTATGCAAGTCCCTTCATTGTGAACAGTTTCTCGCGACAGAAGTGTTCCGACGTTTGCGTGAAAGTGATAAAAAGTGATAAAAAAAATAAATGTTACGAATAGTTCACTCTATGATAGGTACGAATAGTTCGAGGTACTAAAAGTCCTGTAACCGTCATAGCAATCGTGTATCGACGTTTCACTTTTGAGCGGTAGGCACAATTATTGGATGTACCTCGGGGCCTATTAATTTTTCGTAAGTATTCAAGTGAGTAACGATATCTGCTTAGCGCAAATTCTGTTTCGGCAGTAGGCTAACACCATGGATGAACGCAATAAAACTGGCGCTGAATAATTGTACACAGACCACAGCGACTAAGCGGCGCCTGTAATAAATAATTTACTGTGGCATAACGTCCGCCGTAAGCTATTGTACTTGCAATAGCACCATAATTCTCAGTGCTCAGTCGTCGGCGACTTAGAAGTATCGTGTTCATTTGGACTCAAGTTTCGGCTGTCGATTGTATCATGTCGTCTCTCAATTGAGCACTGCTACCGGTAGACGTAATGTCACGTAGCCTATCTCAAATATTTCAGTCTGTGCTGCTATCTAAAAGCGTATGTAGACGGTAGCGCTAATTAGAACATCTCGCAAGAAATTGTCAAAATCTTGCAATACTTTTGTGATATTATTTTGAATATTAGGCCTACAGTTCACATAACAGGAAAATTGAATAACTAACACATCGTCAGACACAGCTACCAGTAATATTGCATTATTTGTCTGAAAGCTGACCTAACGCATCGACTAAATTTCGTATGCTTAATTTACACCATAAAATGATGTTATTGTCAGACTTTTAGTAGTTTATAACAAACTGTCAATAATTCTCATAGGCTTATTGGTCGTTGGAAGTGTCCGCCATTGGCTGGCGCACGATTTTAGTCGCATCACTGTAGATCGTCATGGTCACACGACTGACATAACGAGAAATTTGAGCTAATGCTCACCAAACGCGCGAAAGCCTATAGCAGTTCCTGTTCAGTAGTTTAGCGACTAGTCCACGACAAGTCGAAGTAGTGGAGTTTGAGCTATATCCTATATAGCGTCACACACAGGTCTATAGGCCTACTGATTGTTAATGGTACAGGGAAATCAGCTGCGCATACATTCAATGTCGCCCACCTGTGACGCGCTATAGCGAGCCGCGGACCAGGATAGCACACGACCGAGTGCGTCGATCTGTGTATAAGTCAGCCAGGGTATATGCATATTAGCTGAAAAATGGCTTACGTGACTACGTTTTGCAGGTGGCGCATAAAACGTGGAACATGCATGCTTTCTTTCAATCAATCGAATGTTGAACTTTATGTTGCACCACCCTATATTTGATGGCGAAGTGTGACAACGGGTGACAACTGGAGTCAAAATAAGCTTAATTAAATTGACAAAGCGTGAGGGAGAAAAGTTTGTGAGTCGCGTTTAGAGGATTGTACACATTACGAGATATTCTCACCTGGTGGGCATATTTCAAGTCCAGAGCGCGTAATTTGTACAGTGGTAGCGTACCTGTAGAGACGGATGCCACAACTGAGGCCAGAGACACCGCCAACTGGTGTCGTCGTAAATAAAAACCTATAATAATACACGCTGCATGTTGACGATTGGTGTGCTTTGCCTACATAGTGGCGCCCCACAAGTGCAGTCATGCGCTGCTAACTGCTACAGTGTTCTCGTTAACCTGCACGCAGCAGTACGTAACGAATTCAACTCAGTCGTACGTGTTTGATCGTTCGACGCGCACGTGGCGACGTCGGCTATGAAGACGACTCGTACGGGAGTGCGCAGTCCTAGAGGCAGCTCCAGCGCTGAGGGCTCGGATGACGTCGGTCTGATGAGGTCGGCGCCAGGCCGGCGCGGCTTCAGCGACATCGCCGGCGGCGGCGGGCGACGTTGTGCCTCTGGATGGGGCTCCAGGTACGGCGGCAGGAAGCCGAAGCGCTCGTCCCAACCACCGATGAAGCTGAAGGGCAAATCTTACGACGAGATCAAAGCGCAGTGTCTGCGGGAGAACAGACTGTTTGTAGATCCCGACTTTCCACCAAACGACTCGTCCATCTTCCTTACCAGACGCTCATCGCAAGCTTACCAGTGGAAGAGACCAGGAGTAAGTCATTTTTGTATACTGATGCAGACAGAATTTTTGTGGTAGTAGTAGTAGGCTAGTAGCTATCCCCATTTTCACTGTTTATTTGCCCGTAGTATCTTCGAAAAACGGACTTAACTGCATATTGTGCGTGCTGCAAAATAATTAGTGTTATTTTCGTAAACGAGAACGAACATGATTTTTTCTTGCAAAAGATCTGGAACTCTATCAAAATTAATTATGAAAACCAAGAACTAAGAGCGAAAATATTAAATTCTTACATGAATAAAAAGGAAAAATGAATGACTACAAAAATGGTTACTCGCGAACTAAACAAGAGTTAGCGTAAAATTTTAAAAACTGCTTCGAATAGAAAAACACTGCAGCTATATGCTACAGTTCAATTGATGGTATTACAATAAATGTTAGTGATTTACAGGAGCTGATCAGCCATCCGCAGCTGTTTGTCGACGGAGCACATCGTCTAGATATAAAACAGGGAGAACTCGGTGAGCTACACATTATTGTGCTAGCAGTTAATAGTCCTATGTTGTGGAGTTATTTGAATACTGTTTGGCAAGCTTTTAGAACTCTAACTTCAAAAGTTGTGATTGGGATTCGTTTATATTATTAGTTTGCATGTCTGCAGTTCCATTTAAAAATACAACCAATAAACCGAACGCAGCGACCAAAGCAATTTTACGCAAATGAGAAATGATGACTCGTATGCAATACACACTTACACCGTGTGAGGAAAAAAGTAACCCCTAGACATTGTACAGTAGAAATGTCAAATCTGAACAAATCTGAAAAAGATGTAGTACACTTAATCTTTAAAAAATTGCTAAAAAGACCACTAGAATTTGTTAAAAAAATATTATTTTTTAGCGGAGTTATTAAAAAATAAACATCAATAACAGAATATTTCCGTTACCAATATGGCGTTACATAAGTAAACCTTACAGTAACAGAAGGATTTGCCAGAGCAAACAATAGTTACAGCAGCTTTTCTGAGGTCAGCTTGAAACACTTCAGTTCCAGGTCTTTGTGTCTGACGTCATCCACAAATACCTGAAACTGAAGCGTTTGGGGTCACCTCACAAAAGTCACTGTATCTATTATTTGATTTGGCAGATTTAAATAAAATTGTGCACTTTTGCTGCCAATAAATGACGCATTGTTGATGCAAAATTTTGCCAGAATCAAATGTTGTTTGTTGGAGTTACGCAAATGTACAACAACTGAGGGGTTTACTTATGCAACGCCATATTGGTAACGGAGATATTTTGTTATCGATATTTAACTATTAATAACTCCGCATAAATAATTTTTTTTAACGAAATTCGGTGGTCTTGTTAGCAATTTTTGTTCAGATTAGTTTTTATTTGACATTTTTATTGTACGATGTCTAGGGGGTTACTTTTTTCGGACACAGTGTAGTTAATCCGGCTAAAACAGTTTTAGAACATATTTTAAACGTTTTAGGTTGTTTAAATGTTTTGCGCGTGGTAACATAAAAATATTGAAAACAATACATTTGCCAAACGTGTTTGAAAATGATTTTTTTGTTTTGCGTGTGATCACGTTGTTCTAATAGCAGACGTGACATGTGCGCGATTGCAGGCGACTGTTGGCTGTTGGCTGCAATATCATGCCTCAGCCAGTATCCGGCTCTGATGCACCATGTCATGCCTCGAGACCAGGGTTTCACGTCAGCCGATGGTTACTGCGGTTTGTTCCGATTCAACTTCTGGGAGTTCGGCAAGTGGAAAGAAGTGGTCATCGATGACTACCTGCCGACGAAGAATGGTCGACTCGCGTTCATGCATTCTCGGGAAAAGAACGAATTCTGGACAGCGCTGCTAGAAAAGGCTTATGCAAAGTATTGGTTTGAATTATATGTGTTAGGCCTAATGAGGAAAAGTTATTGCAATGGATTAATTGACAAGCAAATTGTATTTTTTTGTTCTGCTACATTAAGCCAATTGTTTTTAGTTACTGTTGTTACGTCATCTTCAAACTATGTTTTTGATTAATTTTGCCGGAGTATTTTTTAAAATTTTTAATTATTATATCTGATTTAATTTTTTGTATATGAAGTTTTATTATTTCACAATTTAACGTTTAGTTATCATCAGTCATTCCATCTCATTTTTTGTGCAAGCTGTAGAAGTACTGCCCGTCATGAAATGTTTAGTGTTTCGTGTAGTTCTCGACTTCGCTTTTCTCTGGCTTCTGCATTGTAAAATTGTCACTGCGAAAAATAAGAAACTAGGAACGAAAACTGCAAACTTCTGATTCAGTTTAGTGTGCTGACACTACCTTTGTAAAAAAATTAGTTTCAGAATCTTACTGTAATGCGCGGAAAGTTTATTTGTCTGTATGTCTGTCATGTCTGTCATATCTTTCTGGCGCCTTTTATGTTGCACGGTCGCCGACCTCGACCGCGGCGTTTGAGTCCAATAGGCCTTAAGTACATGCGCCCCCATTTTGCCTCCACCTCCTCCCACGGGCAGCCTGAGTTGCCGGTAAATGAGTGCAGGATAATAATAAGTAACGCTGTCAATTGCCAAATCTCTCTGAGCACGCTGTAAACTTACCCGCTGTTTAATTTTTCGATTGTTGAAAACTGAAAAAATCCACTTCTCGTTGTTGGTCATACGAATTGAACAACGAGCGAGATACGTCCCATGCAACTCCTGTAAACAGCAAGCGCAGAAAGAGCAAGGCGGAGAAACGACAAGTGCGGGTAACGGCTCGGTCTACGTGACGTAAATCGATGCGCTGATGATATTCTTTGCTCTTTGCTCACAGATTAAACGGTTCGTACGATAATCTAAACGGCGGTTCAAGCAGCGAAGCAATGGAAGACTTCACCGGCGGACTGACTGAAATGTTTGACTTAATGCAGAGTCTTCCTGCAAACCTGTTCAACATCATGCACAAAGCCGCCGAACGGGAGTCCATGATGAGTTGCTCCATCGACGTAAGATTTCACTGCTCGTCGAGTATCGTGAATTATAGTCATACTCGTATTCACACGTTATTCAGTATTTTTTTCTAGCAGATTATGGCCTTACAATAGTCGGTTTTTACTACATTAAATGTTTAGACCGATTTCTGACGAAAGCGTGTAGGCCTATTTGATCGAAAATAGCTTCGTGTACTAACGAAAGTAACGTACATTTTACCAAAAATCAGTGTTAATTCTATACTCAGTGGCAGCTGTTTGGTGCTATGAACGGGTAAAAAGGGCGATTCTGTAGGTACGGTAGACTAGCATAACGTGTTCTGAACTGAACTGTTACTGTTTGGCGTTATATTTTGTATATTTGTAATCAATATAGCAAGAAGATATGGCAATGGAAGAAGAACTGGAGAACGGACTCATTGTCGGTCACGCTTACAGTGTCACCGATGCCAGGACAGTATGTGTCGAGTTTAGACTGTTATGCAACAAGTTAACCAGACACAGGCAAATATTATGCCTAATCAATCAGTGTGTAGAAATTAATAGTTACGCATCGCCGCACTATATAATGTACCACCCGGGTGAGTTTTCTTCTTCGAAATACTGGCTGATTTTTATTTTTTTTACCTGCGCATGCAACAGTAAACTTGCGGTAAAAATTATTGAAATTTCACTACGGACACTGTCTTGTCAGTAATACTGTCACTGTTATTATGTCGTATTATATTTTGAATCATTATCATGACATAGACATAGGTGTTCATATAGTGTGCAGATAAATGCACATAAAACTAGGACATTGCGCAGTAAAAGTAGTTCAAATACCAGCCAGTTAAAACTCAAAGTAAAACGCGTTTAAGGTGTTTCTTAGATGAATCTATGCCCATCAAAAAGTTGGTTTCATGCGTTTGTATAGCGTAGGTAAAGCATGTTTTCCGAACAGCTAATTAAATGACAAAATTTCCTAGGTATTTCTTTTGGATGTCTTGGCACCTTTAGTGATTAGGGCTCGCTGTATTATAAATTTTTGTGCCAAAATTTTGAAAACGGTGTTTTAGTCGGTTGTAGCATAGCTGTGTGTGTGTTGATAAACTGATGTTAGATTGAGCTGCAGACGAGTAGAGGAAGGAGCACAATATCGTTGATACGAGTTCGCAATCCGTGGGGAAACGAACGCGAATGGAACGGTGCTTGGAGTGATGGGTTAGTCTGACTTTTTTGGGCAATTTTAATTGCATAGAATTCAGATAGTTACTCAAATAAGTAAGTAAGTAAGTAACTAACTAACTAACTAAATGATTAATTGGTGTTATGTATCGTGGCGTATTTGTCAAAGCAAATCGCAAAAAAATTGTTCCTGTCGTTTTTCCTTAAAAGTAATTCTGAAAATTTTCTACAAATAATTGTAGCTACCGGTGTGTTTAGTTTGCGTGTGTTGACGATTTACGAACTGATTCTTGGCGTAGAGCGTAATGTTTGAGGTTCTTGTTGTTTACAGATCTGAAGAGTGGTCGATGATTTCTACACGTGAACGTGAGAGACTTGGGCTCGTTTTTTCAAAAGACGGAGAATTCTGGCGAGTACAATCCCACACAGTTCTGTCAATGTAGATCGAAAGCAGAATTATATACCACATTGCTATTTACGGCATTGACATAATTTATTCATCTCCATCATAGTGCAAAATGATACTTAAACAAGCACACTGATGAACAGTACTGTTTGTGCGCTATAAGTTAGGGATTATTTACCAAAACCATTTTTGCTCTTAAAATGTATCCCTAACGCTGTTTTTTTGCAATTTGAGTGAGTGAGTGAGTGAGTAAGGTATTACATCCCACCCGAAACAATATAGGTCATTTCGGGGACGGCCTTTTCAGGCAGAATGCACACAAATACACTTGAGCACACGTTAACTTCAAATAAGCTTGCATGTGCCACACGTGTGTGTACATTGCGTCGTATAGGATGTCATACGAAGACTTCGTTGAGCAGTTTTCCAAGCTGGAGATCTGCATCCTTCACCCAGATTCAATCATTTTAGTGGCTGGTGAATTGTCAAAGAAGAGATTTCAGATGACGGCGCACGAGGGTTGCTGGATGAAACACGTTAACGCCGGAGGATGTAAAAACTATCGCGGTCAGTATAAACCAGCCAAACTTCACTAGGATATTTTAATTTGCTGTAGACTTGTTGGACAGTTAGCTGCACAACGTCTTGACATATCAACATAATGTTGATCTGTTTTACAGAAAATCAAAGTAACTCACTCGAGTTTTCGCTTAAGCGCTTTGTCCCAGCTCATATAGTTACGGCCAAAATAGGACGAAATTAGCAGCAGCAACTCCGATCAACGGCGTTTGTTATAGATAGGTAGTGATTGCAGTGGCTTGATAGCATAGTGATACTGGTTAGGGCGTTGGACTTTCGTCATGACGACGACGTCAATGACAATCATGATGACGATAACGATTAATAGCTCGACGTTAAGTAAAATTAACATTTGACTGACGCGTGAACATGATGTATGTATCGTGAATATCTGCAGACACGTTCTGGACTAACCCTCAGTACCGTGTGACTGTGGTCGACGCTGACGAGGGTGATGCTGATAACACGGGAACACTCATAGTTGCTCTGCTCCAGAAGGAACGACGCGCAAATAACTCCCAGAGACTTCAGCTGCTTACCATCGGATATACCGTCTACAAGGTCTCCTGTCAGCATTTATCTTCGTCGTATTCGTTCGTTAGCCATTATAATCAGAGGGACGACATGCGCTTTGCACAACGAAGATCTCCCGCGATAAAATGTGATATAGCCGAATCGCATAATTCTCATACGTAACAACTACGATGAGTTGTATTTTTACTCCTCGCGCACTATAATCAACTTTATTCATCGAAAAATTCGATAGCATCACAAAAAAGGAACAAACAAAAAAAGAAAAAAAACAGTAATGCATACTGATAACAGATACACATACTGTAAATAGTTACCACAGTCTCAAATAGGCCTAATAAACATTACACTATGCCCTATAGCTGGC
>Ga0209671_1005368_pt1 | contig 12957 bp, 7 predicted proteins | sample WorMetHERISLAND2_2_FD_187401 | JGI IMG/M metagenome (GOLD analysis project Ga0209671, IMG submission 187401) | Marine gutless worms symbiont microbial communities from Max Planck institute for Marine Microbiology, Germany - Olavius geniculatus... | ecosystem: Host-associated > Annelida >... | reverse complement strand
AAAATCACGGATTTCACGGAAATCAGCGTTTTTCACGGAAGAAGGTCAATTTCACGGAAAATGTCACAGCCTTGAAATCGTGAATTAAGTTGGTCCCTAATAATGCCTTATGGTTTGAGAAGGACTTGTCATCTGTCCTGGAGTTTAGACCATATGAAATATAAACACAAAATTCAGCAAAACAAACAGATATAAAGGCCTAAAGACAAACAGACAGACAGACAGACCTTCCAGAGACTTTTTGTCTGGCTGAGATAAGAACGTCATTGTAGAGGAAAATGTGTCGCATTTTTCGCGCAGTGCCAACTTGTTCCACGACCAAACCGCTGTCCACCAGGTATCGACATGGCTCTCTCTGTGTCAGATATGTCATATACAACATAAATCAGACACACAGCTAACTGCTTACACAAGATGCACACAAAAATTGTACTGCTGGTTTCAGTATTGGTATCAGTTTAACTTTAACTATATTATTCTTCCCAAAATCAATGCACATTAAGTCACAGGAACAAACAGCATTAAACCACAGAAAAACAGATAAACATCATTATTATAATTATAAGTATATCACATATTGACGCATATAAATTCTAAAGCTGATAACATTTGATTATTTTTTTAATCCACAGCTTTAAAAATATAATTATTAATTAATCATTACTTTTTATTTATTTATGCTGAAAATTGATATCACTTAATCTGCTATATACAGTCCGAGTGAAAAAAATCACTGAATGCCATAGCACACTGCTTTCTATTGCCAAACTAGAATTGCCTTCATGTCCAAATGAGACAAAGCATAAATACTGTCTGCTTTTTTACAAACACCAGAAATGTATCTACCGGTAAAACTAGACATTACTTCTGACATAAAAAATTGTAGAAAATTGTTTCAACAGATAATCTTTGCATATCTTTTGCATGCAGACGACTTGCCTGACTGGCGTCATTAGGCTGGTCGTTGGCAAGGCTCAATGTGCGCTGCAGAATGTCATAGTCCAAGTGACTTGTTGGAGTGATCTTTATCAGATGCTACAGTGATCGACACAAACAAACAACAACATCCCAGCTGAGCCCGTACCATACATACTCACACGTTGTATGGACAAAAAAAGAGAAGAACAAGAAAAAAACAAGAACAAGAAGAAGATTTCCACATATGCAGCTAGATGTATTGCATGGGAGCTAATCCCCTTTGAGCAGATGAGGGTTAAACCCGACAAAGTTAAACCCAAATGGCTGGCTCAATTGGGTGGCAGACTCTATTCCGACAGACACTGTGAAAACAAAACATTCCAACGAATGCTATTCCGACAGACATTATTTGGACAGTCACAGTCGGGACAAAATGTACGGCAGTGATGCAAATACATTCGCATTCTCAAGGCAGCACTACTGTTTTGCGTAAGGCAGTACGATATCTGAATTATATTATGGGCACAGTTATAGTTCGGGTTAGGGTCAGTGTTAGGGTTAGTGTATTTGAGAGAATTAAGGTTAGATAGATAAACACCCAAACAACATGGCAAACCCGTGATATGTCACCTAGTGGGCTGGCTGCTGTAGCTAAGGACGTGTCTCTGCTGCAGTATGACCACATACTGCAGCAGAGACACGTCCTTAGCTACAGCGGCCAATAGCTGTCGGAATAGCATCTGTCAGAATAATGTACTGTACCCTCAATTAACAGCCAGTGTTTTTAACTGACTGGATCAGTATGCCAGCAGTCCTGGTAACAGGGCGTACTGTTAATGGCTTGACGTACCGCTAACCATGACCCAACTCAGTGACTCATAACACGGTGCAATGTAGGACAAATTTAGTTGTGTGACCAATGCACTAAACTAAGTTTCCACTTACATATCACACACTGTGTTCACGCATGTAAAATAGCAGATATCGAAGCAACATTGCAAATGAAAAGTAAAACTGCAACAACTTGGAACAAAAGATAAAGCAGAACCAACTTCTAAGATTAGTTTTGTCCCGGCAAATCTCTGTATTGGCTCTTTAAGAATATCTGAACATACATGCATGCACATTCGTGCATAGACACAGAGGTACAGCACTACATAACAGACAAATCTAAGAACTGTACAAGTACATATGTAATGTAAGCCTTTGACAGAATACTGAATGTATAAGGTAATGTAAGATTATACTCGGTTCACATTTTCTGGCAAAAAACTGGATAAGAAGTTCATTATAAAAAAATGGTGTGCGCAAACTAAAAAAAGACTTATAAGAGTAAGTACTACATGTGATATGACAACTGTGAGACACTGCAAATGTCTGTAAATGTAAAAACAATCACAAGAACAAATATCACTTACAGAATCCAACACAGCAAATATAAGGTGCATATGTACATTATAATCAGGCTCAAAACAAAATATCTTAATAGACCCAATAATCTTTCGATAGTTAGCTTTCAAAAAGATAATATACATTTCATTTATTTTAGATACAGTTTCTTGAAAGAAACAAACCTTCAAGTGTTGGAGAGTCTTCAGAGGGTCGACAGATTGACTAGAGACAACACGACAAACAACACAACAACCCATCAGTTCAGCCTTTAGCGCATTGGACTCGTGATCAAAAGGTTAGCGCATTGGACTCGTGATCAAAAGGTTGTGAGTTCAACTCCCAACCGGTCTGCCACCAAGTAATGGGGTGTTTACATGATGAAGCAAGCATGAAGCAAATGTATTGAGCATGATGTGTGCTCTAAGTTTGCTTCATGTCTGCTTCATGTAGGGGCCTATGCTTGCTTGATGTTTGCTTCATCATGTAAACACCCCATAACAACCTTGGGCAAGTTGTGCACACCTACGTGCCTGTCTAAGTGCCCGTAGTCTTGTGGTTAGGCATCAGACTTGTAACTGTCAGACTACGGTTCAAATCTCACTGCCGGTCATTTGCAAGCAACCTTGAGCAAGTTGCTAACCCACTGTGTGCTCAGGCCAACTCAACCTCCTACCCTCAGCACGCTGAAAAATGAGTAGTAGCTTATGGGCTATGGTACAAAGCCACGTGTAGCTGATTGGGGCAGTGGTATGTCTGCTGGCTGCACTGTGGGGCCAACTGTTCGCTAAGTAGGCAGTGGATAGCCGCATAATGTGCTGCAGTATCATTAGCTCATGCCAATCAGCTGCAACTTCCAAAATGGCAAAACGTGCTTCTGGCTACAAGTCTGATTCATGTAAGCAGTGCTCTAACAAATACCGGATTTTACCTTCACCACTATACCGCCAGTATACAACTGACTGATCATTTTATCAAAAAAAGCCTACACGCACTTCACCAGTGCTTTAGTTATTATAATGGCTGAATCATACCAGACAAAAACGAGTTCTCAAAAAACAAGGTTTTGAAAATTGTTGCATTTAATTGAAATAAATGCTATCATACACAGAGATAAACAGAGCAAGCATGCAGTAGGAATATGGATAGAAAGTAATCACATACGCTGGTGAGTTCGACAAAAGCCGGACTGTTCCGACGACAACGACGAATGGCTGTCTCGACTTTTGGATAATTGTTGTCAAACTCAGATGATATGTAAGCTTCCTGAAGAACCTTCACACAGACAAGCAGTCACAACAACTACTACAACCACCACCACAACAACAACTACTACTACTGCTGCTGCTGCTGCTGCTGTTGCTATCACGACTATTACTACTATGAATATAACTATCATAAACTATGACTATGATTACGAGTATGACCACTAGGAGTACCACCATTACTACTACAACTTTTGATCAATTACTACTACTGCAACAACAACAACTACTACAACTACACACCAGCTTTTGAAAGGCATGTCCAACAATGATATCCGACGCATCATCGTCCTGAGCATTTAATGCCGCTTCCAGATCAGAGACAAACTCTTTGTGCATCAGATGAAGGTCTTTGATCTTGAAGAATATCGTATTAACATCCTCCGATGATACAGCGTGCTGGGGGGTCTGTAGCAGTGAGCTTAGCTTGTGTATGAACTACAACAACAACAACAACAACTACTACTACTACTACTACTACTACTACTACTACTGCTACTACTACTACACTGTGTCTGAGAAAAAAATTACCTCTTAGAGATCATCAAATTTAAACGAATCTAAATATAATTAAGTACACTTAATCCCCCTCAAAAAATGCAAAAGTAATAACCAAATTTTGTTAAAATTATTATTTCCTAGCGCAGTTATTAATTGTTGAATAATGATAACAATATGCATCCGTTACCAATATGGTATTACATGAACCCCTGTGTAAATTTGTGTAACTCCAACAAACAACATCTAATTCTGGTAGAATTCTCGTCGAAAATGCACCATCTGTAGTCTGTCAAAATGCCAAATTTCAGTTAAATCTGCTGACGCAAACAATAGCTACAGTGGCTTAAAATGTAAGGTCACCCCAAAACGTCTGTGTCAATTTCCTGCAACAGCTTGTTTAATCCTGACAGTGTCCACGACTTGCTGAGAAATTCCAGGACAAACTACTGCTGTTGTTGCTGCTGCTGCTGACCTGGGCATGGGCTGAAACTGATAACAAGATGTATATGCAAAGACACACGTCTGCTGGAGAGATAAAAAAATAACAGAGAGGCGTGGCGGGTGTCAAGACATAGACAAAACAACACCAACACATTGTCAATGGCCTCCTAATGTCAGTGCTTCACTTCCCTCCAAAGCAAAAGCAGAACAGACAAAAAATTTCAGAAAGTTAAAAGTCTGTGTAGCTCTTCATGCAAAACCGGTCACGGCCAAGCATGCCAGCGCTCGATTTACCTGCTGTGAAAGAATGAAAAGCTGAGTTGACCTTCGTGGTTGGTTACACACCAAATTGGTTTACCTGTCCACAGACAGTCAACCGTCCTGGTAGCAACCACCTGAGAGTGACCCGACCAGAAATTAAACCAACAACCTGCAAATCATACATCTGGCATCCTAATAATTACCTGGCCACCAAATATTGCGAGTCAAAAAACTCATGACATGAGTGTACTCGCTGACCTGGACCAGAGAGTCAAGCAGACCGACGTAAATACGTTCACCATCGAGAAAACTTCTGATGATCTCCAGCCTCATGTGTTGCTTTTGTTCCTCCTCACTCACTGCAGTAGTGTCCTCCAACAACTACAACATATTACTAACTACAACTACAACTAAAACAACAACTACTAGTAGTACTAATACGACTACTATGAAGAAACTTCTGATGATTTCTTGGTGAGTATGTCACTTCTCTTCCTCTTCATTCATTGTAGTAGTGTCCTCCAACAACTACAACACATTACTACAACCACTACTACTTGTCTACAACTGTAACAACTGTGGCTAAATGATATAGCATTTCATGGGAAACCCATCTCAGAACTATGGAGCCAAATGGGATCACAAATTGTTACCTCTCATGTGACAAAAGTAAACATGCCCTGCTATAACCCAAGCCAGACATGCCGGTACTTGATTTACCTACCCCGAAGAGATAGAAGGCTGAGTTAACCTTGTGTTAGTTATATACAAAGATGGTTGTTTACCTGTCCACCGACAATCACCCATCCAAGTACTAACCACTAAATAGCAATAAATGACCCGACGGGGAATCGAACCAGTAACCTCACAATTACAAGTCAAACTTCTCAATGGTTACAATACCAAATGATGTACTACTACTACTCCTGCTGCTGCTACAACAACAACAACAACAACAACTACTACTACTACTACTACTACTGCTACTGCTACTGCTACTATTACTGCTTCTACTGCTACTGCTACTGCTGCTACTACTGCTGCTGCTACTGCTACTGCTACTACTGCTACTACTACTACTGCTGCTACTGCTACTGCTACTACTACTACTGCTACTGCTGCTGCTGCTGCTGCTACTGCTACTGCTACTACTACTACTACAACCACTACTACGTACGTCATCAAAGTCCGGTGGAATGTCACTAGTGTCGTCAATTGCCAGTGCCATGCTGCGACGCTTTGGTCGCACAGGAGGAGACACGGCACGCCTTGACGACTCTGTCGTAGTTGTAACACTGTCAGCAGTGTCAGCAGTTGTAGTAGTTGTGCCGACACTTGCTCCATTTACAGTGTCAGCAGACAGGTTGACAGTGTCCGCACTGGTGTCACCTGTGCCTATTGTTGCTACTGGTTCTGACATCACATTGCTCAGAGAATCTACAAAATACAGTTATTATTAGCATTTCATTTCACAGCCTGTCATCAGATCAGATCATCATATCATATCATATTCAAATTTATAGCGCCCTCAGGCCAACTCAGTCTGGTCACTCTCCGTAGGTAGGCAAAATGAATACTGGCAGTGGTTAGAGCTATTGTTAGAGGAAAAATGGCGAGTTCTGTGTAACACTAGGCCATGCTACCAGCACTGCTCAAGACGGATATCTGAATCTCAAGACGGAACCTTCAAAAAGCTGATCCGACAGCTGCATCCAAACGATGTGGTTGCAAAATCCGTCGACATTCTCTCCCTCCCTCTATCCCGCCATCGGGTTGTCGGCTGTAGACCAACCGAGGCCCGCGGGTCTGGAGGGCGCCAACAACACCAAGACTGCTGAAATACTGACCCGGTCGGTTAAAGGCGCTGGCCGTTCAATAGAGCTGCCGGTCATGGCCGACAAAAGCTGTAACCTCCCCCGTCTCAAAGCGCCGCAAAGGAGCTGAGCTCCCACGCAAAGAACCTAGCTGTCTGTGTGAAATCTTCTTCATTACATGTGAAAAGACCATAGGTGCACTACAGTGTTCGTACAAAATAGGCTACAAAGTAGTTAAAATCTGGTAACAGCCATGGCCGACAACAAACAATGTTAAAAGTCTCGGAGAATAAAAATGCTTTAAGGTGACGTTTGAAGGCTGCCCAGAATGATCGTCTGCCGACTGACTCGAGCAGGCGGTTCCACCTGTGTTACTGATGTCATACTGACACGTGTGTGACGCTAAGTACCCACGTAGCTGGACCCAACAATGTGCGTGCAGCTAACGCCGATGCTACAGCGTTGGCCACGTGCGCACTTGCCGTTGCTAGTGGCAAAATTTTAAACCCATAAATCGTGTCCACAGACGGGCGTACAGTGAGAGGTGGCCTTCACGCTGGGCTTGGCCCCAAATTTCTAGTTTATTAGCCGACTGTACTTAAGTAACGATCGAGCTTATGGCACGATTGTCGTCTGTCGTCTGTCGTCATCCGTCCGTTGTCGTCGTCGTCGTCTGTTACGGATGTATTGTGGCTAAATGGTAAGTCGTAAGGGGGAAAACTTTTCATGAATAATTAGCCGTGTGTCATAAACCTAGGCTTGCAAAATTTCAGCAATTTAGTGCAAGAGAAATATTTTTAAATTCGGAGTTGAATGTAAAGGGTATAGCAAAATGGGCGTTATTCAACGGAAAAATGACCGTATCTCGGAAACGGTGAGAGATACGGCTAAGGTTATTATTCATCGCTAATAGAAAGTGCCATACGCCCTGTCAGATGAGATGGAAATTACTGACAATGGACGACCTTGAAGGTCAATGACAACCAGAACGGTCAGCTATCCTAGCAACAGCTGGGCTTCTTGTTTTATTCTGTCGCCCTCTAACTTCAACTTGCCAGTCCGCTGAAACCTGAAAGATGGTGAACTATGCCCGAGTATAGGTCGAAACCAGCGGAAACTCTGGTGGAGGTCTGCAGTAATTCTGACATGCAAATCGATCGTCAAACATGGGCGCAGGGGCGAAAGACTAATCGAACCAGACTAGTAGCTGGTTCCTGCCAAAGTTTCCCCAGGACAGCTGGCGCCTCTTGCAGTTTTATACGGTAAAGCGAGTGACCAAGAGCATTGGGAATGAAACGTTCTCAATCTATTTTCAAACTTTTAATAATGGGTAATAAATCCGAATCGCTCGAATGCGAGTGTCAAGTGAGCAAGCACAACTGGCGCTGTGTTTGACGGACATATTTAGGCCTACGCTAAGTGAATGAACGAATGAATATGTGAGTGAATGAGTGAGTGAGTATTCGGGGCACTAAGTGGCACTGGCTGTCATTCAGTCACGACGCACATACAACCATAGACCATAAGTCAACGTATAGAGTGCTACTAACAATAGAGTGAAGTTACTTGACGTGGCTTGGTCGCATAACGTTAGAAAGTTGGACGTAAGATCAAAAGGTCGTGGGTTCAACTTCCGGTCAGGTCGCTAGCAAGTGGTTACCACCTGGATGGCTGACTGTCTGCGAACAGGTAAACCATCTACCTATCCAACACCAAGGTCAACTCAGCCTTCCATTCCTTCGGAGTAAATAAATTGAGTAAATTGAGTACTGAATACTGAATGGGGTTACGGTGGGACGCGTTCACCCACGCTGTTGGCGTGCGAACATTTGTCCACGTCTTTCAGCACGCATTAACCGACTTACACAGTTCTTTTTCGAGTCTGTTACACTCATCAGCAAATTTGCAGTAAAAACAAATTATATTAAAGATCCCACCAAGCGTTTAATTAACTGCGTCGTCACACTACCTTGTAAAACCCAACGTCTGAGGACTAGCAAAGCCACCGTCTTGCTGAAATATTTATACTATATATACGCCAGACACTTGGCGTATAGGCCTATATGGAGAGAAACAGTTGGTTGACCATGACTGCAGGAAAACAAATCACATGTACTGGTATACAGGTCCAATTTCAACATACCACGGCTCCAGGGCTCCCAGGAGCAAGAAGTGAAATTTCAGGACCAAATGTTTACAAAATGTCAGGACAATTTCAGGACATTTTTGTTGGTTTCACGAGGCTCAAGACACAGAAAGAGCACGTTTTTTCTGTCCTCATTATGTTATTCATTGAAGCAGATCAGTATTGCAGTCCTAAAAATGTTACTAAGACACTGTTATGAACATACTAAGGCAAAAACTGTAGTAAATAAGTAAGTAAGCCAAAAGTACTGATAGTCCTGTTAACTAAGTAAAGTACAAAATGAATGCAATGCCGTAGCGACAGCATAACAAAGGTCCATATCAAGGCATTCTGACCAAATGAGTAAAATTTCAGGACAATTTCAGGACATCTGTTAAATTTCAGGAATTTCAGGACAACTGGGAGCCCTGCAACACATCACCTCAGAACGTCTGTGTCACCATTATAGCGATGACTGCAGAAGCGTGCCGTTTGTTTTGCACCATTTTCGTGTGACCGTCTATAGTCCGCATTGCATATGCGTCTTGTCCGTCTGTCCTAACTAAAAAAACTTTAAAAAACGCAGATAAACCAAAACTGTTGTAAACTTTCTCCGGGCCATGCGTATAACTGGTGTGTCGAGCTTAAGCTCTAAAATGTTAAAAATCGGTCAACGGACGGCCTCGCGATATGTCGGCACTGGACCGACAGTTTTCTAGTCTTTATTCGTTGTTGCCAGTTAGGTATAGACCCCCAGTTTATAACCACAACTGGTAAAAAGTACAAAAAAGATAAAGGTAACTCATCACAGAGCTACGGAGCGTCACCTGCCATATGGGATCACACAGTGTTAGTTGCCACCTGACACAGGTGAACGCGCCCCGCCTTAACCCCAGCCAAACAGGCCGGTACTCGATTTACATACCCCGGAGGGATGAAAGGCTGAGTTGACCTCGGTGTTGGTTATATACTTAAATGATTTACCTGTTCGCCAACAGATCAGGCAGATTGTATAAACTAGCGGTATTTGGGTAACGGTAGTGTAAGCTGCATATATGCAACAAAGGCTCGGAGCATAGCGGACATGCAGATAGACCAATAGGCCCCTACAGTGAATACACGCGTCACTCACTGCAGGTAAGTTAATATATTATCGTTCAGGTATGTATTAGGTTACCTGTTGATTACTCACTCACTCACTCACATTAGGTCACCCTGCTGTCACTGCGTTTAAGCATTAGCATGTCACCACACGACGTTTCACCACAGGCGGTCGTCCACGTCGTCGTCGTGTCCACGTTAATTTATACACTAAGCCTTATACTGCATGTAGACCACCATCGCCTCACACTGGTGCTGTTTTCATAAGGTACGGCTGCAGTCATGCGTCCTAAAGCAAACGACAACGTAGCATATGCGATCTCATCTCATCGCAGTCTAATAAGTAGGTCAGAGCATCGTCTGTAGTGGGATAAGTTTGTACTGCGCACTAGCTTACCCACTCTATCAAACTGTGTTCTAACTTCTAACCTATACACACTCTACTTAATTCACAGTAGCACTCGCACTGCACATCTCTAGCACTATGTCTGCAGTGGTATAACGGGTTGATAACTCCACTGGCCGGACTCAAGCGAGACCAAACGTAATAAGCCAAGTCTTAAACCAACTTCATGAGTTCGCGTCTCTTTGCTTGGAACTAAATGTTTACTCGCTGCAGTGCAGCATTTCAATCTCTGGCCGCTGCACTTCGAAAAAATCATTTTATCTTATCTCATACAGAGAAAGAGAAAGAGACAGACAGACTACCAAGGGTCAATCTAACAGGTCAGTACAACGTCCAACCCACTACAGCAACACTAAAAAAACACCAGCTATCTCTAAGTACCAGATGCTTGACACAGTCACTGTAAACCTGCAGTACACTATGCAGCAGCAAAGAAATAATCAGTTACTTAGCCCATTGATTTATTCTGTAAAAACAATTAATGTCATGACATTGCCAATTGCCATGATGATAAGTGTAAAACTGAGGCTTGTGTCTGATGTATCAAACTAACAAAAAAAAGAGAAAATTCGGCAATGGATTGAATCCAGGTGGTAAAAATTAGTCAAATCTGTATGGCCAAACCACTAAGTAAATAAAAGATTAGATAAAGTTAATGAACAACAGAACACCATAAAAAGTACATGCAGCCAGCGAATTGTCTACAGTCTACTGTACAGTACATATCATAATTCAGTATAAAGGCTAAGCCTATATCAGATGCTAAACACTACACAACAAACATTCTACCTACAAAAATAAAACCAACTCATCAAAACCACGTCACAGTATCACCTAGTGAACATTATCCAGACCTTCTGTCAGTCCTTCAGATTACTGTGCAACTAGAGCACAATCGTCTCTACTGTATAGTTAGCACAGGTCAGTTAGCTGTTAGAACTTGGGTAAATACTAAAAACAAAAACTCTCAACTAACTGACATACCCCCAGCAGCACAGTCCAGGAAACAGCCTGTAGCCAGGGATAACAAGCAAAACCTCTTAAACCAATTTAACACTTTTAGCTTACAGACGTTCAATGCAGTGATAAATTTACCCACTTTTCGCATCTTTTGACCACAACAACTTGTGAAAAAATTTTATGGTCTTGCCAAAGGAGAATCACATCTTACTCATTTTAAATACGCCAGTGTCAGAAAAAAATAACAATTCATCCATTTCAGATTTTCCATTCCTGATTTATACAAGACAAAGGTATAATAGAAGTATAGAGCCACCAGCAGTAATGATAGAGACAATGATGATACAATGCCATGTTTTTGACATCCATAAAAAATTGAGTCTTTAATGAGGACTGAAAATGTGCAACTAAGAAGAAGGAAACTGTTTACCACAGTCAGGGTTGGGAGCTACGCTAAGAGAGCGGCTCAGCTGTGGTTCGATGTGCTCGTAGTGGTGCGCCATCCTGCGTCGACGTCGTTTTTCCAACGCAGACTTCTCTTGTTCTTCCACCGAACTCTGTGTTTCCATCTCAACCTCTTCGGCACTCATGTACAGAACATTTGCGCGACTCAGAGTCTGTTGTTTGAACAGACGCATGTTGAAATAGAGTGGTTCATCATCATCAGATGATGATGATGCTTCCTCATCCTCATCAGCGTCGTCCATCTCCACGTCCAAGCTCGGAGTTTCCTGCCGAAATTCCATTGTTTCTTCGTAGATATTATCGGCACTTCGTGTTTTCTGTGGACAGGGAGGAGCGTGGCTAGGACCGTCAACGACGTCGAGACTGAAAGCCTCACCGAGTGGCCGAGGTCGTGGGGGAGGGGAGGTGGATGTTGGGGGTATGATGCTGTCAAGATCTGTCTCGAGGTAGGACTCGTCGGCATGTGACCCTCGTGGAGGTTCAGGGTCCACGAACTGACTCTGACGGTGGTTTTCACGGTCCAGGTCGGAGCCAGTGCTCTTGCGCATTGCGGTGTACAGAGATCCCTGGCTGTCCCATGGCTTGTAGCCAGGATTCACTGTAGTCAGGCACAGTTGTTTCCTGTCGCTGTTCTTGATATTGTCGTCCCTGGTGAAGATCGGTTTGAAGCCGGGCGGCATGCGACTGGCGGTTGTGCTTGGCGGAATGGCCGGCTGAGGTTTAAACTTCATGTGGCTGTCAAACAGCGAAGGTTCCGACGTGGCTCGGTACATGTTGGATTTCTCGTAGAACCGCGAGAGCGGAGTTGCCTTCCTGTCGTCGTCCAGCAGCCTGACCTCGTCCTCCGGGTCAATCGCTGGCTGATTCGTCTTGCTGCCGAGCCCGATCTTGGCCATTACAGCGGCCAGCTGAGGCGCTCGGATTCGAGGCCTAGGGGCCGAAGGTGTCTTGGTGACTGGTGTCTTTCGCGGCCGCTCGTCAGTAACAGCAAGTGGTGGAGGTGGCGGTGGTCCTGGAGCTTGCTGACTGGCAGCTGCGTGCGGACTGGGACGCCGAGCGGCTAGAGATACGTTTAACTGCTGCAGCACGAAGTCGTAGATGAACTGCTGTCGGGACAATTCTGATTCCAGTTTCTTTATAGTTCGTTCGGCACTGTCCAACGTTTCGGCTAGAGATGACACGCCCTCCTTGTCCAGGAACGACAGATTCGTCGGTACCGGCGTATCAGGGAATCTATCGTACCACCCATCCTCAAACGCCTTGCGAACCGACATCGCAACAAATACTCGGAATCCGGTTTTAACTCTGAAT
>Ga0209671_1005366_pt1 | contig 12960 bp, 9 predicted proteins | sample WorMetHERISLAND2_2_FD_187401 | JGI IMG/M metagenome (GOLD analysis project Ga0209671, IMG submission 187401) | Marine gutless worms symbiont microbial communities from Max Planck institute for Marine Microbiology, Germany - Olavius geniculatus... | ecosystem: Host-associated > Annelida >... | reverse complement strand
TAAAATATACTGTGTTATTATGTTAAAATTGACCATTTTGCGTATTTTATTTCTTACGTGTAATGTTTTATTTCGTCTGTTCTGTAGTGTGGTGAGTGACGATGAACGTTCGTTTGCGTTGGCAATCAACTCGTTCGCTGGAAACTTGATTGGTGAGTCTCTCTGTGTAGCTCTGTGGCAAAGCATTAAGGCTGTGGTATCATGATCATAAACGTTGGTAACGTCGGTTGTAAGGCTTATAATTACTGGTAAACGTTTATAAACTTTCTTTATATTCGCAACGCTTTTTTCTCCTCAGTAAGCGTTGAACAACCAGGGTAAAATGATGGTGATTTCAAATATTAAGTGAAGTGTTAGCTGTATTACCAACTTATTGATACAATTGGCTAAAGAAAATTGTTGTATTTAGAATTGCAGAATTAGTCTTGCTTTTTAAATCAACGTTTACGAACGTTATTCTATTTTTAAAATTAAAAGGCACGCAGTATAACGGTTTGCTTTTAATTTTATCTGTCGTCTGTTACGTGTATGTGTAGGTTACATCCCGGCGCCGATGCTGTTCGGTGCGCTGATTGACTCGACATGTCGTCTCTGGGAGTCAGACAGCAGCAGCAGCAGCAGCTCGGCACAGTGTCACGGTGCTGGTGAAACGTCGTCGTCACAGGGTGGTGGTAGCTGTCTGTTGTTCGACACCGATCAACTGCGCTGGCGTACCTACGGCGTAGCGCTCGTTGTACAGTGCGTCCAGCTGACGTTTGCCGTCTTGCTCTATCTGTCGATCCGTCACAGAGACTTCAGCACGCCGACCGAGGCCGACCAGCAGCAGTCCCCGCCTGACGCCGCTGACGCCAAACCGAACGTCGAACAAGTCACGTTGCTTGAAGTGACTTCCACATCACTGCCGTCGGACGGACATGCTGACGGCGCTATCTGATCAGTGATCACTCCCCGCCAGTGAAGCAGGGTATCACTCTTCCAGCATGAAGCAGAGTTTGAAAAAAACCGTTTTTTTCAAAAGCCCAGTCTGCTGGGTAATATCGGGTTTGGGGGTTAAACCTTGGCTTTTAAAGGTCCAGCGTGATGGATTTTGGGATTTTCGTAAGTTTTAACTTATTAGAACGAGCACTTTTAGATACTATTCATATAGAGTGAATCTGACAAAAATTGGCAAATTTGCAAGTGTATTTGTTACAAATGTAACCATAAAGAAATATTGGTAGAGCAAGAAACAAGAAAAAAACTGGATTAAATGTGGATGGGTTTTACGTGGGTTTACCCAATAAAACTCCATGGGTGTGTGCCCGGGTCTCAACAGTCTCATTTCTGAAATGAATGGGCAAGTGGTTTGGGATTCCCAGTTTCGAATTGGCTCTCTTTTGATTAAGCACAATCGTAAAATCAGTTGTATTGCGTCGCTTGTACTTCCGTGCTCCGACTGACCGACGGCGAAGCACAAAGTACAGCTTACAGCCCAACCGCCCAAGCTAACAGTTAACGATGCTGATTTTAGCAGAACAGTATTCATTTGTCGTTTTAACTTTTCGCTTTATTAATCGTCTACTTTATTTGAACTTAATGAATACCGTAGTAGCGGAACTTATTTTGCAAGTCCTTTGCTGACAAATGTTTCAGGGCCATGCCCAAAACCAGACCAAGTTTTTTTGGGGGTCTTCAGGCATCGCCGCAGTCATAATAATCTGATGCTGCCATTTTTCTTACGAAATTATCACCGACGGATCAACATACAACGCGGCACTGTTTTGGCCGTAGGTGTTCGTTCGGCGAGAACGTGCGGTAAAAGCGCGGTAACGTCGTGGCCTGTTGAAATCGTCAACTTTCTTGATTAGATGACCCTCAAAGCGAGGCGATTATTTCAAGATTACACGAGGTCAAAGGTCTCAAGGTCACTTAGCGACTTAGCGAAGAAGAGGAGGCAGTTAAAAGAAACTATGCCGCGTGGTGGCAAGTAACACTGTGTGATCCCATGTGACAGGTGACGCTCTGTAGCCCTGATCAGTGGCGTATTTAGGGGGGCCATGGTGCGATGCCCCCCCCCCTTTGGCCCGACCATGAAAATTTTTTACAGGCGACTTTATATAAAAAGGTACGTTTTTTGCCGTTTTCCAGCAAATTTCAGAAAAAATGGGCGAATTTGCGGCCTCCATTGAACGTTCAAAAGCAAAAAGTGCTTCAGCTTCAGGGGGGCTTCGCCCCTCTGACCCCCCGACCAGGGGCTCTGCCCCTGGACCCCGCTGGGGGCTCCGGCCCCAGACCCCCGTTATAGGCTCGCGCTCTGCGCGCTCGCCATGGCCCCCCTTTGCCAAATCCTAAATACGCCACTGACCCTGATATGGGTTTCAGTGAAGAGTCTTAACTTTTAACCAACTGCTTCTTGGTGTGTGGTGCATGAAGATATTGTCAGATGCACACAAAGAACACAACGGTTTTATTCTCGATAACATCGTGCAAGCGGACTGAGCTTTTTAGCAGCTTTTCTTAGCTACATTTTCGTATTGAATGAGCAAACGAATTGAATATATAATACACTTAGCGCCAGTTGCGGGCATGCTGGTGTTGCAGATGTGTTTCATCCACGCAGTGCGGTCGCCTCGTAAAAGAATCCTGGATTGAGCTGTATATTATGCAGCTGAAAACGTTTCAGTGTAATTTCGCAATTGTATAGCGTTTGTTACGTTTCATAACTGTTGTTTTAGTTCTGTCAGATATCGCATACCAAGTTGTAGTGTGTTCTTGTCATAGTGTAGGCCTATGTGTTTTCTTACAGTAATACAGGGTGGCGTAAGATAAAGTGGAACATTTCGTTCTGGCATTGTTTTATGCTACACATCCAGTTTCGCTGCACGTTGCATCGATTGACGAGAAATGCGAGTTACACGAGACGTCATGTGATGGCGCTACCAAACTCGAGCTGATTGGCAGCTGCTCTGTGCGTAGTCCCGCCTTGTTGCGAGGTTTTGTTGCACATGTAGGCACCCTGTTAGCGATTTGTGAGTGCTCGTTTGATCAGTGACTTCTATCTCCCCAAATCTGGAGTTGAAGTCGAGCGCAATTTCCCCTCACCCTTTCAGGCTCAAGCCCCCTTTGGGCCTTCGGGCTCCTTGTTAAGGGTGTAGATTGCTCAGTGAAAATAGGAGGAGCTTTGTTAAGGGTGTTGTATGCTCAGTAAAAATTGGGAGATATGTTAGGGTGTTGATTGTTTAACTGAAAATTAGGGGGAAATTTTGATCTACACTCAACAAAATTTTCCCCTATTTTCACTGGGCGCAATCTGCGCCCACCAGATATAGAAGCCACTGCAGTTGATCTTAGTGACTGCAAACATCTTTACATGTAGCTAATAACGCCAGTGTTCTCTCCCGTTCGAATTGTATGTTTCGTATGTTTTTATGCGTCACCTGATACGCGTAATCATATTTGGTGTAATAATCGCCGACTATCAGTGTCTCATGTACTCGGTTGTTTTGAAATGGCAGGTAGAACATTTTTGCAAAACTTAAATACTGGTTGCCAGTCTGCTTGAGCCGCAGTGTCCTTCACACATGTTGTGTGTTTGACTATGCAAGTCAGTCCGCCGGTGTAGTTGTAACATATCAGCATATCTTGTAGCCGTATAATTTTAAGCATTCAGTTAATTGTAGACTGTAGGTTTACGAGTAAGTTGTCAGGGCATATTTATCGTTATATACTTGTTAACATTTTGAGAGAGTGATACTGCTTGAACTGATCTTAACTTGAGTGTTGCAGGAAATGCAAATATGTCACTAATGTGTGGTCACCGAACGGTCTTGTTACGAAAACAGTCTTAAGTTTGCAAACTTTTGACATTTTCTACATTTGCATTGGAGAAGGCATAGCCACTCACTGGCTACAAATCTGGTCAGTAATGATAAAGTTGTTCTTACTGACTGACTGTAAATCAGAATGGCAACAGTGTATTGAAGCAACAGGCAATCGTTGCAACTCTTTCGAATTACATTTTCCCAACTACCTTTTTACGTATCTGTTCGCAAAAAATCATTCTATTTCTAGCAGAGTGCGCTCTCGAGTGTGTGATACCTCGCGCTATGAACATCAACGTTTAAGTGTCTGTAAAGAACGTTTTCCAGTGTTGTCAGTCAGCGATATTGTTGTTCGTTTGATGGCATTCGTACTTCGGTTGTATTGCGAAAGACGGTCATTTGAGAACTAAACTGCATACTTCTCTTTTACTTGATGAATGGATGATTGCAGTGTGTTTTGATACGCATGTTGCATGTGAATACAGTGATGTTTATGTTAGTGTTTATTGTTGAAAATTAGCCAGAATTTAGGTCATTTTTACGGCAAGTTCGATGAAATATTTACAGTAAATTTATGAATTATATTTTTTAAAAACTAAACTCGCAACTCATTCCGTAAGCTATGCTATGTGCTATACAGTGTAAGTACTACACGGCCAATTGCTCGGTGTCGATAACTATATACAGACAAGCTAAAATGATATTCCAAGCACAGATGAAATTAGGCCTACATGTAAGCCTGTGTAACGAAATAAAGTCTGTAATAGCACCACTGCAAAAAAGCAAGTATCTTGTAAACGCGGTTTAAAAATTAATGTAACAGAAAATTGTTGGAGGTTAAGCGTTTGCGGCATTCGTATACAAATTATTAGTGGTTTAATCGATTTTACCGACTTTTTAATTTGCAACGTCGTTTTCTGGCAGAAATCAAGAGAAGAAAATTGCAACACTTTGGCCATGTAGATTTAATCTACGCACACGTATTCTGCATGGCATTATCGTCGGAACAGACGTCGACTGACGATATCAAACAATAGACAGTAATATTATAGGCCCCCTACTGATTGCAGACTGTGATCACCGTGCAAGAGACCGATTGCATGTGAATGTGTTTGGTCCGCGTCAGTGACCTTCGATTTTCAGACATGGCACGGCAAGGCAATCAATGTCTGTTCAAAAGTTAGGTCTCTGGTCGCTTTTAGTTGGAGTCAGACGTGGTGTGAACGCCCCATGATGCGCTCAGTTGTGTGGGTTCGTGGCGGAACAAAAACGTTTTCACGATTCACCAGCGCCCAGACAGCGATGCCGATAATCGTTGACAATAATTTACTCCAGGCCGCAGCCAGTTCGTTTTTGCCAACTGCGCACATTATACCCGAATATTATCCACGCCATAACATAACAGACTTGCGAACGCACAGAGTCAACGTAATAGGCATATGGAATAGTTGTATATCGCGACTGCACTGTACCGATGTATGCTTGATGTACTGAGCTAATAAAATCTGAACTTAGGCACATAGACACAAAACTGTGACCATCGTCGTAAGTAACTTCATGGAATTGTTTTTACTTTTCGGTTTCTCAGTCTGTATGGAGTTGAGTTCAATCGTCTCGTGGACGCGTACGCCCCTAATTGCTGTTAATTGCTGCGCCTGGTAAGATTCAGCGTGTTTGAAAAATACTCAATGGCGACGACTTTAAAGGTCTAGTTGCTTTTGGCATTGCAAGGAATTTCTGACCAGGCTTGGCGCTGATTATGACTATGTGCTGTTACTGGTTTAGGGGGAAACGTTCTAGGCACTCAAAAAGCATGGGGAAACGTCCGGGCGAGGGACTTGCCCACAAGAACGAAAACCCATCAGAACGAATAAGAAATTCGTTCTATTGGGTTTTCGTTTCAACGTGGATTCGTTCTAACGAGATTCGTTCTATTGGGATTCGTTCTGATGGGATTTCGGTCTGATGGGCCGTTCCCCCGGGCGGCGGAAATGTTTGAAGGGGAAACGTCCGCGGTTGACAGGCCCATGGGGAAATCATATGTCATACCAACGCCAGATACTGGAAGTGATGTGGTAAAACCTGAAAACCATGTGAAAAACGTCGACATAGCCGACAGGACTGGTCTGCCAAACATTGCTGGTATCATCAGCAAGAGGCGCTAAGCACTGTTTGGTCACGTTGTTAGACTGGATGCCACCACACCTGCGCACCAAGCGTTAAGACTCAGGTCATCGCAATGAAGGGCGATCAGAGTCTGCATGGGAATGAACTGGCGAAGACCTCCTAGGCGTTCTCGAAAGATCTGGATACGGTAGATCTGCAACGTGACACCGACCAGCTAGAGACAGATGTGGCAGAGTGCAGAGGAACATGGACATCATGGGAAGTCGTCGCAACGGACAACAGCTGTCATGATGATATTACAAGAGTAGGCGGGCCTAAGGTGGGTACTGGATAATGTTTTTATGTATGACTAGGGGCCTAATGCTGACTATCGACTTATTGAGCATTAGGTAGTAAAAGTAAAGGGTGCCATGCCCTAGAATGGACGTAAGTAGTAAACGGTAGGTAGTACACGGTGGTAATAATACTTGTACAGATTTACGCTTTCTGTGTCCTTTGGGTTGGTGACGTGGCTTAGCGATAATGCGTTGGGTCCGGTCAACGAAGTTAGGCTACTGTACGCCGTATGGTTGACTGTCGGCAGGTAGGTAAATCATCTCGGTATGCAACCAGCCGCCTAGATCGATTTAGCCTTCTGCCTTCTGTGGGACGGTAAAATGAGTAGGCCTATCAGCTGTTTATTAGGCCTAATAATGACGATGGTGAATTGTCACTGTAGTTGCCTGGCCGATCCATTAACTCTGGCTGATTGTCCAAAGGTCTGCGGCCATCGGCATATACTGGCATAAAGCCTCATCATTATTGCATCATTTGCTGCTTGTCACCAAAATATTCGACATTCGTTGTATGTCATTTCTTCAACAATTTTCCGATAAATAAAATCTTAAACGCAGACCCGATCGCACGCTGCGTGCGGCATGCGCAGAAGTGGCGCTCGGTGCATAGATCATGCTGGATCGCCTGTTCTTCTTCCTTGGCGACATCCACCACACCAAGTTGGGTGGAGCGGACAGTTTCAGCGACCAGCTCAACTGCAAGTGGACCGTCTTCCTGCTGTCACTGTTCGCAATCATCTCGACGACACGCATCTACGTCAGCGAGCCGATCGGATGTTTCTGTCCAGCAAATTTCCCGCCAAGTCAGGTGGATTACACCACCAAGGCAAGTTCAGTAGTTTATACTCGCTTAATAATAGACATTTTTTAAATTTTCAATTCTTTTGCACCGTACATTTGTCGCATAAAAATGGTCGAGGCTATATTGCGTCGGAGTTTTATTGACAAGGGGAGCTCACCGAATGGCATTGCTGATAACTTACAAGCCATGGGACATCGTTTGTACACGTCTTGCAACGCAAGAAAGATACGATACGACAAAAGCAGAAGTTACAAGACGGGGCTAAATATTCACTAGCCTACTTCTAACGCACGTAGCTAAAGAATAAAGTCACGGGAAAAACTTTTCTAAGTAAAAAACACCCCGTACCATTACTAAAAGAAATCTAAAATAGTTCGATAGTTCTGGAAGGCATTCATCACTAGAAAATAAGTTAGAAAAACTTCGGATCTTAGAAAGTAGGCCTACATAATTTATTTTGTAGGCTGTAAAGGTTTCGTTAATATTATAATTAGTCAAGTTACATGTTGAAATAGCTGGAGTCGAAAGCAGAAAATTCGAGTTTAGAAAATCAACGTTTGTTTTGACAGCAAATAAAATTCATCACGCGAATGTGGTGTCACTATCGTCTTGATGTGTTGTGACAATGCTCGTAGTATTGCTGGGCGACGAACACGCACTACCTGCCGTTCGACAAGAACAACCCCAAGGCGCACGAGTCACGTGACTACATCAGCTACTACCAGTGGATTCCGCTTTTTCTCGCCCTACAGGCGTTGCTCTTCTACCTGCCGCGGCCGATCTGGAGAACCCTGAGTCGCAAGTCTGGAATCACTCTGAGCAACATCACTGACGCTGCCATCGACTGTCAGCGCAAAGCTGAACAGGAAGGAGCCGACAAGGTTGCCAAGTGAGTTCGCTCAGTCCTATACTTCTAGCAGCCACACCGTTGGCGGTTTACATTGAACATAGAGTGAAAAAATGCTAAGCACTTTGCAGTCAGCCATAAGAAAAAGGCAAAATACAGACGGGTCTAAAGTTTAAACCTTGGTAAACCTTGCATTCTCTTTGCTACTAATGAAAGCAACTCTAATTGATCGATTGGTTGGCTCGACTTGGCTGGCTGACTGACTTGACTTACATAAATTTAGTTACTTAGTTACTCACTGATTTACTGACTGTCCAGATACATGACGCGGTACACGGCGCGATTCATCCACGAAGTTCATCGTCGACGAACTCTGCCGTCCTTACTTCGACCACTGCGTCACCTCTACTACGACACCTATCTGACTTGCACCTACCTGCTCGTCAAGCTGCTGTACACGTGCAACGTCGTCGGCCAGCTGTTCCTGCTGGATCGTTTCCTCGGCACCGACTTCCGTCTGTACGGACTCAGCGTGCTGGAACGCATGCTTACCGGACAGGATTGGACCACCTCGAACAAGTTCCCGCGCGTTACGCTCTGCGACTTCCAGATCAGGTTACAGTCAGCTCAGCTGTTTGTAAGCCTGCTCGATGTTACTGCTTTATCAGTAGGGCTAATTTTTAGTGGCTACTTTGTACGGACAGAAGACAATATAACGGACTATATAAGGTATTTTTCATATAAATTTATTAGAATACAATAATGTGTGATGATTATGATGCGGCTATATACGCTTTGTAGTTAGGCCTGATATTGTCTTAAATTCATGTTTAAGTTTGCTGTAATGTGTTCTGTTTGCACAACAAATCAAAATAATTAAAGCGCTGGCTTCACTAGTGTGATAAAATAAAATAAAGTGCAACAACTAGTAAAAGATTATAATTTATTTTGGACCGTAACATAAAATAAAAGTCTTCTGCATGCACATTCGTAGTACCACGTTTCGCTCTGAACCATGTAAAAAACGTTCCAGAAAAAATAAAAAGCGTTAAAAACGTAAAAAGCGGCAAAAATTAAAAAAACGTCTAAAACGTTGAATAAAAAACTTCGGCCATAGTTTGTTTGACCTCTGTTAGTCTATTGCTTAATGCTGTAGGTGCAATATACCTGAAACTATAGTGAAGAAAAAACTGTATTTAATTTTAATTTGCCGTGTGGTCATAAGACCAGAGCACTAGACTAACCACATAAACTAGACAAAAACTTTATTTGGTATATTTAGACTAAATAAGTAAACTACCATCACTTTGGTTCCAAAAGAGCTTCTTAAAGTTCTTGATAGGATTTTTAATGCACGTTTTTACATAAAAAACGTTAAGAAAAATAGAAAAACGCTAAAAAAACGTAAAAAACGTGACAAGAATTTTAAAAAAACGTCAAAAAACCGGTTTTTACATCTATGCTCTGAACCAAACGGAGGCGGTAGCAATCGGTTTCAAATATTTTTGCGCACTATTGCACTATTAAGTATATACAAGCGATTATGATGATGACGATGACAATTTACGTTGGATACAGATCAGTGGGCAATATTCATCGACACACGGTCCAGTGCACGCTACCGCTCAATCTCTACAACGAGATGATGTTCATCTTTCTCTGGTTTTGGTTCTTGGCCGTTGCCAGCGTGACCCTCATCAGTCTGTCAAGCTGGACGTTCTACGCCGTGTCGGCGCCAGGTCGCGTCAGCTACGTCAGTAACAGGCTGATGATGATGGTAGACCGAGCGGCGTCAGAGGCTGGCCTCGGCGGACCTGACGTCGAGGGGCGGGCTAACAACCCGGCGCCGGTGGGGGCAGACTGCAGAGGACCCGCTCCCCCTGTGATCACGGGGTCGGACGTGGATAGGTTCGTGCGCAAGTACCTGCTGTGTGACGGCTGCTTCGTGCTGCGACTGGTCGCTTCCAACTCGTCGGACCTCATAGCCGCCCAGCTGGCTGCTGGACTGTACGAACACTACTGCCGGCTCACCGGTGTCAGAGTGCAGAGAGATCCGTCGACCGAGTGCGCCGACACACCATCACCGCGACCTGCCGCCAGCGCTCCTGACGGCCGACTCACTCTACCCAAAGTCCAGTTGGGACTTCGGCGATTCCCGTCCAAAGGTGACGGCATGCACGGCTGACGCTACTGGCAAAGAAACTCGGCTAAACGGAACGAGAAACTAAAGAAGTTTATTGGTTAAAAACGCGAACTAAGCGGCGACATTTTTGTCGTTCGTGCTTGTTACTTGTTACATTGTATACTCTCAACTGACAACTTGGATGTTTTCTGTTGGCAGTGATGAGCAAAAGCTAACTAAAAAGCTGTTAACTAGTATTTATTTTGATTAATTTATTTTAGTTAGATCAGTTTTTTAACTGAAATAAAACAGTTTAGTTAAAACAGTATTTAAATTATTAGTGTTTAGTTAGCAACTGACCGGCTTATGTTTAAAAATAGTTTAATCATTTTAAATTTTTTTACACGTGACGCACTCTGTGCTAGTGTGTATTAGCTATCGTAACTCTGTCTGTCCGCCACAAACCGGTACTGATTCAAACTCGGGTCAGATAAATACTTATGATTTTTACCAAAGTCACTAATTACAGAAAAAAATATCGAAATCACCAAGTCAAAATCACAAACGCTGTGTGACAAAATTACCAAATAAGAGGCAACAAACATCACGAAACGTCGCAGGTGTGTTAATCTTTCTGAACAGTTGTGCATTATTGATGCATGCGTTACGTTAACCTGCCTCTTGTGTTTTGCTTGACAACTGGCAAAACTGAGCAACATTACGTGCAACTGTGTCGTACAATTCGTGATCTATGTGCAACTCAGCCTAGTTTCTACACTGTGTACGGAAAAAAGTGACCACCTAGACATTATACAATAACAATTTTAAATCTGACTGTATTTGAATGAAAATTCGTACACTTAATCGGCTATAAATTGCTGAAAGGATCGCTAAATTTTGTTGAGAAATATTATATCTTAGCGGAGTGATTAATTGTTAAATATCGATAAAATATCTCCATTACCTATATGGCGTTAGAGAAGAAAACCACAAAACCGTCTGTACATTTGCGTAACTCCAACAAACAACATCTGATTCTTACAAATTCCACATCAACAATGTATCATCAGTTGTCAATCAAAATGCCGGATTTTAGTTAAATCTCATAACGCAAAAAATAGTTACAGCAGCTTTTGTGAGATCACCGAAAAACGTAAAGTGTTCAGTATTGTATTGAACAACTGTTTGTTTAATCTTGACAGTATCCACGGCTTACTGGAAAATTCCACGGGAAATTTTTTAGCACCATACTCTTTCTCTTGTTTCAACAGGTTAATTAAAACAAGATCGTCTGTAGAAAATATTATTTTGCTATTGTTCACATTTTTACGCGCCAAAGCAGTTACTGCTTTCAGCGCGTCTCAGCCACCGCAATTCTGTCTGTCTGTCTGTCCGTCTGTCCGTCCGTTTGTCACACGGGTGGATCAGTCAAAAACGGTGCAAGCTAGGATCACCAAATCTTCACCATCGGCTGCCTGGAACACTCTAGTTTCAGGAACCGTTAAGCTTTTCCATAAATTTAAAGGGGGTCACCCCGAACCGCTGAATGAGAAGAAATTGGGCAAAATTTGCGATTTTTGGCCAATAAGTCGCTGTATCTCAGTAACGGTGCGAGTTAGGGCTTAGGTTACTATTAATCACTAATAGGAAGTCGTACGCTGGCTCTCGATTGGCGCCGAATTCAATGACCTTGAATGACCTTGAATGCCAAAATAGGGGGTTTTATGGATTTTTTGGCAATTTCGGGCTGCGACACAAGTCTATATCATTCACAAGGTAGCGTCACGCTACTATCATTATGCGATCCAGATAGAGAATTTGGTATTTGTATATTAACTTAACGTGAACACCCCAATTTTCAGCGAAACTACTAAACCGGAACTGCTATAGGCTTTCGTGCGTCTCATAAGCATTAGCTCAAATTTCTTGTTTGATTGCGTCAACAAGCATCACTTTCGATCGAGCGACTGCAGAATGTAACGACATATTGGTAACAGAGATATTTTGTTATCGATATTCAACAATCAGTAACTCCGGTAAGAGATAATATTTTTCTACAAAATTTGGTTGTCGCCTCAGCAACTTTTTGGGACTAAGCGCATACAATTTTATTCAGATTCGTTCAAATTTGACATTTTATTGTACGATGTCTAGGGAGTTACTTTTTTCCAAACACAATGTAGTTCCTTTCTCGTTCTGCAAATTTTGACTTTGAAATCAATGCTACAAATGCTTTTCGTTCGACGTTTTCATCTGTCGCAACTTACACGTAGGCATGCAAGTTTCGTTTTGGTCAAGCACTGTGGCGCAACATACAGTGTTTAGGTGTCACTGATGATTACAAACCTGGAAGTGAAGTAGGCCACTAACTACATTTATTTTACGGTCTGTCATTTTTGCAAATGACGTTTCGGATGCATTTGCAACGCCCTTTCCGAGCCTGGTAAAAGTTCCACGCAGCCGTTATTTCCAAGACAGCTGTTGCGCACTGTCGCCTATACAGCTATGCTGCGGTATACATGTACGATTAATAGGTCAGTTTCAGAGACTTTTACCGCAAAGTGCATTGGTTTTATGCTTGTAGTTTGTTTTGCGACTTGTTTGTGATTTTGGTATTCAACGTGCAAAACGTCATTTTATAATTTTGGATTTTTTCTTCGTGATTTTAAATGCTTTTTTGAAGTAATTAGTGAAACGTAATGAGTGATTCAAGTATACGCCCCAATATGATAAAAAAAATTTCGTGACACCGAGTGAGATTCCCCTCGCATGAAAGAGTTAAAGAGGGTACTTTTACGAAATCGTTTTTTACCACAATGAACTCATCTAGCGTGCGAATGGTTACAAATAGGAACAGATTTGCTGCTCATCATAGCAATTATTTTGGACGAGCTTTCCAGGGTCACCGACATCAATAACCTTGAACG
>Ga0209671_1005364_pt1 | contig 12960 bp, 10 predicted proteins | sample WorMetHERISLAND2_2_FD_187401 | JGI IMG/M metagenome (GOLD analysis project Ga0209671, IMG submission 187401) | Marine gutless worms symbiont microbial communities from Max Planck institute for Marine Microbiology, Germany - Olavius geniculatus... | ecosystem: Host-associated > Annelida >... | reverse complement strand
AATACAAATATTATAAACAAAATCCAACATTACCACAGCCATCATTACAAGGCCTAACTTAATGGATTGATTGATTCACTTTTGTCCCAACTCATCTTAACAACTCAAAATTCACAGACCCAGTCCACTGATTTTCCACTCAAGCCATTTTTTCTGCCAAAATTCCACAACTGTACAGTGTACATCAGCTGCAATTCTGTTACCATCTTCCATCAACAAAAAAGTCCAGAACTGGCCAATACAAAACAAATTAATATGACAGACAACCGTTCAGATGGTCACCAATCTAAGCAAACTCAAGTGTACCTGTTGGGCAAATAGGAGCGATTAAAACTTAAAACTCTGAATGATGCTTTGGATCAACTTGGCTCGGTGTGGCATTTTTTATCCTAGCCCCTCTGACTGAGCTGATTTTAGACACATGCACAGGACCAATCAACCCTGAGCAGACAGCTTGAAGCTGCACAGGTCTCATTTCTACACAGACCTGTACCAACTCTCCAAATTTATTACTGCAAAAAAAGACAAACAGAAGTATGAAATGGTCACACATATGTCTGGGATCTCTAATGAAGCTGCAGTGTGCTGATGACAAGTGACTGTGATGGTGAATATAAACAGTCTGTGCCACTATGCAACCTTGCTTTCGTCACAGAATGATATGACACTATATTAAATAATTATTATCACAATGTAAAAAAAATCATTGCACACGAGCAACAAGTGACCACAGATTATAAAATTATGCACAAAATATGGTATCAAAAATTTCACCAATATTCACTCAAAACAATGCAGCCAGATACCTTTTTATTGAGTAAAAGAGCAATGGAAACAGCTACTTGTGGAAACCTGCCAAGCACAAACATCGGTTCTTCATATACATTCAAGTTTGCAAAATTATGCTTATTCTAAACAACGTTGCACAAGGATAAAATAACAGCAATAAAAAACTGTAGTAAGAAGTGCACAGTGCAAATTATTCAAAACACAGGAAGTCAATGCCATTGAAATGAAAATACATCAAGAAATATCTGATTACTTGTGGACGAAGTTTGTGGTGCCATCCACGGGATCAATAATCCATGTTGGATTGTCAGTCAGAGTAAAATATTGCCCTTCCACAGCCGACTCTTCAGCAATGAAACTGTTGACAAAATATTTCAAGTCAAAAATATCTGTAAAAATTGGGAAACAATTATTACCTTAAGCAACATAACATCTTCTAACATGGTGCAGTACTCTACTTTACTCTATTTGAGACACGAGTTGCCTCAGATTCAGTGAGTTCGCCTCAGATTCAGTGAGTTTCTCGCTGACATTGTGCGCTTTATAAATTAAATTTACTTACTAAAATTAAAATTAAATTAAATGAAGAACTTCTTTTAGTTTTACTATACTGTAAAACTCTGCATAAAAGCCCCAGCTTCTATTAGTACAAATTGCCTTGACCCCCAGCTTGTATCCAAGACACACTGTCTATCTATACACAGATAAGTACAGGTCACCTTGACCCCCAAGGGTCTACCAGTAATTCGCTGTATTTTCAAAACAATCGAAAAACTGTTGTCTCCTATGTATCACATATATCAGTATCCTTATCATACTGGCCTGTATCTCGGACCCAGCTTAGATCCAGGATGTGGCTTGTATCTGGGACCTAGCAATTATTCAGGACATAGCTTCTATTCAAAGTTTTACGGTATTCATTGCAATTTTATGACTCAAAATTACTCACAGGTGAAAACACTTATAACTAGAAAGCAGTCAGAGCATGCACACCTCCGCCAAGGCCACGTTGTTCGCTAGGTGGCAGCAGCATCTTCGGTTTTGCAGCGGTTTCCCTTATGCCCCATTGAAAGCAATGGTAAGGAAAATTTCAAAGTGATCCAGAATCCAGGATTTTTTCCGGATCACCCCCAAAATTGAATCACTGGTAGTTTTTGCCATTCCCGACATTCCCAGAAAATTTCAGAAAGATCCGTACATAACTTTGTGAGTTATCTTGCGAACACACAGACAGACAGACAGACAAACAAAGTCTGGCAAAAACATAGGTAAGCAGAGGTAACAATCATTTGTGCTGCAGTTATTACACACCAGCTATCATTAATTCCAATCAATGAATCAAAGCCTATAAAATAACACCAATAACCACAGTGTTGATGAAGTTTTTGTTGTATGGTATTCATATGAATTACTCACAGTAAACGTACTTTACTCATTAATTCACTGACTATAAACACCTGTGGGTAGGAAACTTCTTTCGCAGATACCCAATAATTAAATCCTCTACATTCTTGTCCGTTTCAGTTACCAGATCTGCGAAGGTGGACTTTGTCAAGACATTCTTCTTCTGGGCAAATGTATCACGAATTTCCTGCCAAAGACACAACACACATGTACATATTGAACAATATGATCAAAATCAACAAATATACAGCAACTACAAATTTTATAACAGTCAGCTTTATTCTATACAGTGTTTTAGTGACAGATGGTAATACCGGCTTGAAAACGAAGTTATCTGCTGCTAGTTGCTGCAGCCACTAAAATCTACTGAAATGAAAAAGTTGCATATGAAATTTATAGGCACAGAGTAGGCCTGAAAAAAGCTGCTGGCAACAACCATGGGACCGGCTGGTATCTGGCTTTTTCGCCCTTTTGCTGTTTCACCCTTGGTTCTTCCGCCCCCTGGCTGATTCACCCCCAGGCTTGTTTGCCCCCTGGCTCATTCGCCTCCTGGCTTGTTCACCCTCTGGCTGATTTGCCCCCTTAGCTTGGACGATTTGCCCCCCATTGAATACTGGCAATTCAATACTGAGTAGTACAAAGGCGATAAACTGCACTTATGTACACTGTATCTCAAAAAAAGTATACCAAACATTTTCGACTGTAACTTGAAAACCAATTATCAGATTTGGATAATTTTTGGTACAAATATTCCTGATACAACTTGCCATCAAATGACCATTCAGTTTCCCACCTCACCCAATGTTTGTTTCTGCACTACCTGGGGAGAACACAACGGGCGAAATATCACTTTTTTATCCAATGCAATGTGACTGCTTAATTAACATGACACGTAAAAACATATTTTGTTCACATTTCTGATACTGCGGCTGACATTTCATTCAAATGTCCATTTTTCAACTGCCTGCAGTAAAATTGCTTGAAGTGTTGGCCCACTATGTGAACACAGGCAAGAAGACGCTTTTGCCATTCATTGACAGCAGTATCGATAATGTTCTGCTCCAGACCAATCCAGGCTCTACCTGTCGCTTCTTGACTTTGCAAACATTCCTAAACTTCATCTGGTAGACACACTACTGCAAGACCTGCTGTTGGGGCCAACAAGTTAGGATAGATGAAATTTATTGATGTTTTTTCATTCACTTTAACACGTATTATGCTTGGTCTGCTTTCCGCAGGTAGTGCAAAGCAGACGCTGGGTGAGGTGGAAAGCAAAACATTTATTTAATCGATAATTATACGTTCAGATTGGCGATCTGAACGTATCAATTTTTACCGGTCTTTCAGATCGCTGATCTGACAGTTTTGTGCAAAATTTGATATGCTCAGATCGCCGATCTGATAGTTTTAGGCAAAATTTTATACCTTCAGATCAGCGATCTGTGAGCACTCAGATCGACAAGATCTGTTAACTACAGACAACAAACTCACCAATCTGAGTGATTAATAGTAATGAGTGCTCAGATCGAATGTATCCAAATAAGTTGTTCTTTTTTCCATCGCTTTATCAAATTGTATGTTCCTTGTGTCTATGTCTTGTTTTATATTCTTTATCCACTTCTTTGGTTGTCTTCCTTGATTTCTCCGTCCAGTTATGGAACAGTGCATCACTTTTGCTGGCAGCCATTCACTGCCCATCCTTGACACATGCCCGAACCATGTCAGTCTTCGCTGTGCTATTCTGTCAACCAATGTCCTTTCCTGGTGTAGAGTAGTACTCTGTACAGTCTCATTCTTCATCCGGTCGCGCCTTGTCACCGGCAACAATCTCCTTAGCCACGTCATCTCTGCCACTAGGATTCTTTGTTTGTCAACACTATTGGAACTACGAAGGTTTCATACAACTTCTCTTTGGTCATATTTGAAATATTTTTAAAGTTACATAACACTACAACAATAAAATTAGCCAGTACAGCATGGGTAACTGGCTGTCCATGTCCCTTGGCGTCAACCACAGCCAGAGTATACATCTTAGCATTTGGATGGTTAGTAGGCAGGGCCCCACCTGAGACATCTTTGGACAGGAGACAGCTGAAATGTTAAACATTCGATGGCAAATCTGAAGTGAATGATATGCAGGTGAGTTTGTTGTCTGTAGTTAACAGATCTTGCCGATCTGAGTGCTCAGATCGCTGATTTGAAGGTACAAAATTTTGCCTAAAACTATCAGATCAGCGATCTGAACATATCATTTTTTACTGGTTTTTCAGATCACTGATCTGAAGGTATCAAATTATACCCAAAACTGTCAGATTGGCGATCCGAAAGACTGGTAAAAATTGATATCGTGCTTATTTAATAGCCAGTTGAGGGGGCGAATCAACCAGGGGGCAAACAAGCCAGGAGGCGAAAAGGCCAAAGGGCGAAAGAGCCAGGGCGAACGAGCTACAGAGTGAATCGTCCAACGTATGGGGGTGAATCAGCCAGGGGGCGAACAAGCCGGGAGGCGAATCAGCCAGGCACAGAAAGCGATTCAGCCAGGGGGCAAAAAAGCCAGAAAACGAACAAGCCAGAAGGCGAAAAAGGCCAAAAGGTGAAAGAGCCAGAGGGTGAATCAGCCGGAAGCGAAACGGCAAAGAAGCGAAAAAGCTATAATTCGACCGGCTGACGGCGAATTGGTAAACTGCGGACCAAGCTTCTAACAAATAACGCCATATAAACACTATCAAATCAAATCAAATCAAATCATTTATTTAGTCCAGCAGATACAAAGACATTGACAAATGAGTAATAAAAGAGCTTGAACAAGGGCACAAAGGGCTACAAGAGCCACTTACATGAACCCCCCCCCCAAAAAAAAAGACATACAAATAAGACAACACAATAAAACCACGTTAAAACACAACTGTAAACCGAGCCACACGTTGACCACCCGGTGCCAAAAAGTGCTAGCAATGAAAGTGGATGGGCATAAGAGTTTACAGAGTTTGAACTGATGTCCACGTGTTACAGACAATTGGGCTGGTTTAAGAAATTTCTGAAAATCAATGTCAACTATCCCATGCAGCATTTTATAACAAAAAGTAAGGTCGGCTCTAACACGACGACTCTCAAGACTATACTCATTTAGTGCTTCAAGTCTAGCATTGTAGCTGAGATTGCGCAACCCGTGTAGACGCTTAGTAAACCTCTTAAGGACGGCTTCAATTCTTCTTATTGACATTTTAGCAGACGGGTTCCAGACAACAGTTGCATATTCAACTATGGGGCGAACAAATGTATTAAATGCCTTCATTAACACCAGTGGGTCTCGGGTAGTAAAACGTAGTAAAACAACTATAACGGCATGACAACACAAACTCTATATATCAACAAAATCGAACAAAAAAGCAAATTAACAATTTTACCTTCCCTGCCTGAGCTGCCACTTCGCTCGCAGCTGTGAAACATTCATCTACGTTCACAGTTTGCTTACTTTCGGCCATGTTTGTTTACATATGCCATAAAATATCTAATTTGTAATTATCGCTAGAGATGCGTCAATATCAAAATTTCAGTTTCGATACGATGTCGATACAGTAACGATAATTCCTATCAAATATCGCGATATATATCCGATATAAACCCTACATATCTAGCTGTTGACATTTTAATAATTTAGCCGTTATAAATTTTTAAATGTTTATTCTATATTAGTTTCATTCTATAGTTAGTAAAATTTGTTGAACTGAAAAGTTATTGTAGGTGTAGGCCCTAGGCATCCCTGGCCCTAGGCCTACCAAGTAATTTGAGCAAAACTAACGCGACGCGCGGCAGCATCGGCCCTGCCACCTGGACAATCAGTGTACAGCGTGCAATAAAATAGTAATGCGTCTTGAAGGAGTACCCAATTTGAAGGCCTTCATACGAAAGACTCGATCTTGAACAACAGATCGAAACTCGAATGGTTGAAAAGCGTACTAGACCTCCGAGTCGGGTCGATTAAGTCGACTTGTGCCTTCCAAGTCGGGTCAAGTCGGTCTGTAGCAGCGTCACCGACGAAATTTTCTGGCGCCGTCGGTTTCATTACAAGTCATTTCAAATAGCCTAGACTTGAGAAGTCGACTCCATCAGAAATCTTCCACCTTAGCAGTTCTCTCAAACGTAGCTATCGATGAGTTCGGGCAAATACGGCAATTTTAACACATTTCATTAACCCTATATAAAATAACGGTATACCGATTAGCTAGAACGGATTATCTAGTTTCAACGCTTCACACAGTTCTAATCGAGGTTTTCGTGTGAATCAGCCTAGTGTAAATGACGTAATTTCTATGTTGTTCCCCATGCACCAGGTCGCTCAAATTTTGCATGCCTATAATTAATTGACGCAGGGCTAATTATTAGTGTAAAAAGTTTATCCATATGCCTTAACAGTTAGCCACAATACATCTGTTACAGACGGAGAGACGGCCGGACAACAGACGGATGAACGACAAAATGCCAAAAACGCCGTAGCATGCTGTAGCTGTAGCGCGTCAAAACAGACATAAAACGCCCAGTTTTAACTGACTCTACGAACTTTCTTCAGGAAATGACAATAAAAAACGTCGATCGAAGGAATAAAACACTTTATAATTAGCCAACAGTATACGTACAGCGTTCGCGCAAGTAGGCTACTGTTCATCACAACTTCTGAACGTCTCAAGTCGTTTGAAGTCGACTCAAGTCGACATGCCGCTATCAAGTCAAGTCAAGTTGAGTCGGATGTGCTCAAGTCGACCGCCGTCGACTTGGGGTCATTTTAGCCTCAAGTCGGGTCACGTTTCTTTACTTCAGCGACTCGCAGGTCTAATACGTACGTGTCCGGACCCAAACAATAGAACTAACCAAGATGTCCGGATACCAACGACAACACTGTCCGTTGGTCAGTAATTACCTGAAGTTGGCTGCCAAGGTACTACGTTATTAGAATTTTAAGACGCACTAATCCGTACATTTCTATAGGCCTAAAGTCCGACAACGTTGATCATTTTTCCGCCGCAGTTTTGCGATGAAAGCGGTTTGACAGAAGAAATAAGTCACGTCATCAAAGTGATAGTGATTCGGCAGCGTCAATTAAAGCAGTAGATCGTCGATCGATGAGACGCGATATAGCTGGAGACACGATGCAAGGCGTTTGGCAAGAAAACGTCAACACAAAAACCCACCAAGTTTCTGGCGAAATATGATTTAGCCTTTTTTTGGAACCGAATGCCGTTGTCTTCTTTAAAATACTGTCTCCGCGCCTGCTTAAGGTACGTAGGCCTAGATGTTGTTATTCGAAATAAGCGGCGTAAACGGTAGCGACGGCGAACAGAGAATCGTTGGAGTAAGAAGCGCTGGCGAAGCCGTCGGTGTTCGGAACCCAAAGACAGCGGCTGGACAGCTGGATGTCCGGGTACTCAGACACGCTGCCGATATTAACGACCGCCACGAATTTGTAGCGTCGAACCCCGGCGTCACGCTGGTCGTTCTTGACGCGTTCCAGGAGGTCTGCGGACAAGTCCTGAGCGAGCCACTTGCAGTCCGTCGCCACGTACTTGCGACCCTTCAGCTGATCCATAAGTGCCGCCGTGACCAGCTTCTCTACTCGATTAGCGTCGAAACGTACCTGTCATTAACACAAGCTTAATACCTACATCCGTTTACGCCTTTAACAACAATAACAATATTGCATTTCTATATATTTGTACATGGTCCGCAGGCAAATGTGGAGCCAACGATTTTATGTGAATGGTGTTGGTTGAGCTGCTGATTAAAACCCCTGACGAAAAGTAAGAATAACAATTAGATGCAGAGGTTCGTCGTGTTATAGTTACCAGGTAAGTAGATGACAAAGTGCGTTACTGTATTTTCGCACTTGATAGACATCGAAGATTCACATGCAGTATCAACCGACTTGGTAAAAATAATTGTTTCTCGCTGTAAGAATGCATACTTTTCTGTCAATTTGTATTCCGCGTTCGTGACTTCATTTACCGAAACTTTCCGCAGGAAAGTTTCGGTGAAAGTCGGCGTAATGGAATTGGAGCTTAAGCCTACCACCAGTACCTGCGGTTCGATGCGGTAGGTATTCTCGTAGAACACCCGCGACGGACAGAGCAGTTGGTGGTCTCCGCGACGTGCTGCGGTAGTTGCCTGAGAGTGTGAAGCGACCGTGCCGGCATAGTCACGTAGTGACGTCCTGTCGACGCCGCCGACGTCTGCCGTCAACTGCGTGTGATCAGCCCCAGCACCAGCACCACCCGCGCCGTGAGAGTTCTTCCGTGGTCGTCGCTGATGCTTTGTCGTCGTCGGCTGGCCTCCCGCGCTTGAATTCTGCACGCTGCCGTTCCCCGTCGACTTGGAATTTACCTTCGACATCGCCCCGATCGCTTTTGTTGCAGGTCTTTTCTTTGACTTTTCTGACAGCAACATGTCACACAACTCGCTTTAAAAACTATAGGCCTACAATTGATATCTAGTAGAACACTGTGGACGTGAACGAAATTTAGCAGACGAAAGACGAATCTAGAACGCTATCAGATACGCAGCTCCATGGCGCAGCTCTGGATAAAAAAATTCTGCGGTTTTTGTACAATTTTTTGCTATTTTGTTCCTGGCTCGATTTTACTAAAACATAATTTGAAACTCAATTTTCGCAGTTAACTTTCAGAGTTAATAAGTCGATGGCAGTTTGACGTCGAAAAAATTCAACAACAAATACGTCATTTGCATATCCTCTTCCTTTAGCATGTTATCACGGTGTCAGACGTTTTTCGCAAAATAAACAAACCGAGTTCATGCTGAACTGTCTTTTTATAGGCTGATTTGTTCAACGGTGTGCCCCTATAGGGCCTACGTGAAAGCGCTCGCATTTCACACACAATCACGCCTCATCCTCATATCAGTTCTGCTTCAATAAACATTCGGGGTTTTGAGAGCAAACACAAGGGCATTTTGTAAAGTAGCATCATTGAGTTATATTACGTGCGAAAGCAGCTACTGCTTTCAGCGCGTCTTAGCCATCGCAATTCTGTCCGTCCGTCCGTCTGTCCGTCTGTCTGTCACACGGGTGGATCAGTCAAAAGCAAAGGCGAATTCAATGACCTTGAATGACCTTGAACGCCAAAATAGGGGTTTTTATGGACTTTTGGCGATTTCGGGCTGTGACACAAGTCTATATCATTCACAAGGTGGCGCCACGCTACTATCGTTATGTGATCCAGATAGAGAATTTGGTATTTGTATATTAACTTAGCTTGAACACCCCAATTTTCAGCTAAACTACTGAACCGGAACTGCTATAGGCTTTCGCGCGTCTCGTGAGCATTAGCTCAAATTTCTTGTTATACTTGATTTCAAACTGTGTTTGACTGTCTACCTTAGGTCTACCTGCTGAACAGTATCATCAGCATCCGTAGCTGTAACAACGGCAACAACAACAACAACGCGAAAGTGCTGCTGCTGCTGCTGCTGCGCGTGCATACACGCATTTGCTATAGGTGTCAGTCAGTCATCGATCGTAGCTACGAAACCGTGCCAAAGTAGCCATAAGAGACCCAATAACTTAAGCTCGCTGTATAAGACGCAGCAAGCAGGTGATAACGACAGACTAAACTAAAAATATAGACAGAATATTATTTGAGTGCTTATGGCTTATGTAAAGTACTGAGCGATGCGATTCTACATGCTGGCAACATAAAGTCATGCTTTTTTGCCGTTTGAAGTAAGTTAATTCTATCTCAACACATCCTAACGCAGGAATGCTGCACGATAACCACTCACAGAGATATATCCTCATCCTTATATTGTGAACAAGAAAACCCAGCTGTCGCCTGGGAAGACGCGCTGCAGCCTATACAGTTCCTTTTGCACTACTGACCTTCAAGGTCATCTAAGGTCGATGATTTTCATGTCATTTGATAGCCAGTATGCCACTTCTTATTAGTGATTGGTTGATTAGATGGTGAAATTTCGCGCGCCTAGGTTTATGACACGGGGCTAATTATTCGTTTAGAAAGTTTACCCCTATGACCTACCGGTTAGCCAGAATACATCCGTTATAGACGGACGCACAGACGACAGTCGTGCCATAGACGCCCTACAGCATGGATGTAGCGAGTTAAAAATGATCAACGGAATAAACTCAAAGAAGAATACTGCAGTAATATCTGTGATGTGAAGCGATAGGCCTACCTGAAAGACGTCGTCAACGCGTGAATATATCGCGTGCACATCACCTGAAGTTGGCAGCGGCTCCAGTTATTAAGAGCTGGCAGGCTGACAAGTTAAGCATTGATTATTGATTAGGTGCGTAGGGAAAATTTTGACGCGGTAGCGTCCGTTAATAAAAAATAGCGATTTAGTTTGGAAAAGCATAATTTTTATAAGCACGGGATATTTTTTTCCGGCAGCCGTATCAACAGCCTTATGGTTATTGATACGGCAGACAGATAAATATCCGGTCCTACGTGGGCCGGCTATTTATCCGGTGACGTTAGCTGGTACGATTGTAACCACCCGCTGCTTTCGCTTCGTCTTTCGTACTGGGTGATTGCAAGATCTCAACTTCATGGGTACCTTCAACCCCGAAAGATAGGCGGTTACCCATGCTGGTAATAAGTTCGTGTTAAACGAAGGGTTGCCGACGAAAGGGTCTTCGTGAAGTGACCGTGAATGGCAAGCTTGCCGTGGATATGGATATCCATGGATATATCCATAGATATATCCATGGATACATAGGCCTAAATCTCATATCCACACATGGATATATCCATGGATATATCCATGTGTGGATATGAGATTTAGGCCGTCCTGTGGATATATCCATGAATATTATGCTGGCGCACCTGCTAATTAAACTGAATACTTATTTGCTTTGTTTTTCTATAATATTTCTTTGTCTGTCGTTTTTACTATGCATTTTCCGGTTTTCCCCTTTATTTACGTTACTAAGTCAAATGAATAATCAGTGACATCAGCACGCTATTATTTAATCAGCGTAAATTAATTTATTAGTAGTATACCTTAAATATTTTTGGGTCAGGATTTTGATCTTTATAGGTCACGTGACGTCATCGGAACGTGATCATCGGACTCGGCGAGAGCACTTTCCTATTGGTGGTCAATGATGACCATGCACCATCTTGCACGGATACGGAGATACGGGGCTTCAAAAATTTTGCGGTCACGAGTTTGACCTTTTGGGGTCATGTGACGTCATCGGTCACGTGACTATTGGACTCGCCATATGTGGTTTGCTATTGGCGGTCCATTGTAACCATGCATCTATCTTGCACCGTTACGAAGATATGGGGCCCCAAAGATATTGGGGTCACAACCTTGACCTTTGGGGGTCACGTGACGTCATCGATCACGTGACCATCGGACTCTGCGTAGGCACTTTCCTATTAGTGGTCAATGATGACCATGCGACTATCTTGGACAGGTACGGAGATACGGGGCTTCAAAGATTTTGGGATCACGAGTTTGACTTTTTGGCGTCACGTGACGTCATCGGTCACGTGACCATTGGACTTGACACGCTATTATTTAATCAGCCTAAATTAATTTATTAGTACTATAACAACAACGGATCTTAATTTTTGGTGCTTTAACTGTTCGTTGGGCATCAAAAGGTTTATCCATTTGAGAGTTTATAAATTTAGCAAACGTTATTCTGCTTACTGACATATTTAATGCTAGTAGGAAGTATAAACCAAGAGCGCTTCATAAGCGTCCACTCCACCCTACATCTGTAGTCGTACATCCATGCAACCTGCGTCTTGGAAAACAAGAATCCCAGCTGTTGCTGGGGTGTGCCGACCGTAGGCTATCCCTTTATATCTGAAAGCCAGCGTCCGACTTCAGGTCGCGGAAAAAAAGCATTTTCCCAGAGTGACTACAGTCTTATTCACGCCATGGTGACACTGTTTTATCGAACGCTAGAATCAACATAGGGATACGATACGGTGGGTGACGGCTGCAGGCAGCATATGTTGCATTCAAAATTGCAGCCAAACCGCTGCAGATGGAAACGTGGTTACTTTCGACAGCCTATATAAAGTCGCCGTCGCTCTATCCAATGATATCATCGCCGACCCCCTACGACGTACCGTTTAGCTACAGTACATGCGTTACGGACAGACAGACGACAGACACACGACATATCGTACCCCAGAAACAGGGGCAATAAAATTATGTAGATTTTCACGATAGTTGGGAAATAATATTTTAAGATAATGCTAATAAATCCATGGATATCCACGGAAAATCTGTGGATATGGATGGGAAATTTCATATCCACGGCAAGCCTGTTTATTAAGATTAAGCAATAATACTGCATTGGGTAAAAAAGCAATATTTCGTTGGTTTGGTTTCCCCAGGTACTGGACAAACAGACTTTGGGTGAGGTGGGAAATTGAACATTTATTTATTGGCAAGTTGTCTCAAAAATATTCGTGCCAAAAATGCTAAAATCTGATAATCCTTCAAGTTACAATCGAAAATGTTCTTGATGTTTTTTTTGAGACAGTGTACATTACGAAGACCATTGGTACAATCGACAGGAGCGGGTAGCTTTGCATTATAGGCGCAATGGGCAATAGCAGTGGCGTATATAGGGGGGCACGGTGCGATGCCCCCCCTTTGGCCCGACCATTGAAAATTTTTACAGGCGACTTTATATGAAAAGGTGCGTTTTTTGCCATTTTCCAGCAAGAATTGCAAAATTCAACAATGTTTGATGGTCTTTTGCGTTTCCAA
>Ga0209671_1005363_pt1 | contig 12961 bp, 14 predicted proteins | sample WorMetHERISLAND2_2_FD_187401 | JGI IMG/M metagenome (GOLD analysis project Ga0209671, IMG submission 187401) | Marine gutless worms symbiont microbial communities from Max Planck institute for Marine Microbiology, Germany - Olavius geniculatus... | ecosystem: Host-associated > Annelida >... | reverse complement strand
CCTGCTACATCTAACTGCCAAACAAAATTTGATTCTGTTAAAAAATGACAAAGTTATAGACTTTTTAACATGACCGCATACCGATTTTTCAGCATTCAAAAAATGTTCCGGCTTCAACGCCAATTTAATAACATCGTCGAAACAACACAGTTAACTAATAATCAAATGCCAGAATTCCATTGTCAAAGCAAATGTTCGAAGTGTTCACCACCAGCTCCAAGCAACAACACCAGCCTCCAGTCGCCTTGTTTGAGAAATCTTTTACAACCTTGTCGATCGGTCCTTGTGGCAGGTTGCCCCAGATAACCTGAAGCGCTTGCTTGAGTTCAGCGATTGTCTTCGGCTTTGTTTTAAGCTTGCGGTAAGCTTCCAACATTGCATCCCACACGTGATAGTCCACTGGGTTCATATCCGGCGAATTTGGAGGCCACTGGTCTTTGGTGATGAAATCTGGACAATTGGTCCGCAGCCAGTTCTGTGCGCTGCGCGGCGTTGCGCGCTACGTGTGTGCTGTTTTGGTGCTGGCGCGATGAATCCAGTGGGCAGCCGGCGATTGCTTTAAAGGAAGAATAATTTAATGATAATTTATAAACTATATAAATTGCTGTTTGTCAAAACGTCACTGTGACGTCATCGACAGTAACGCGTAACCAGTTTTTTTTGGCAGTTAGATGTAGCAGGTTTCAGCAAATAAACGTGTTAAATTTCAGATTAAAATTCCAAGCGGTCGCTGAGAAAACGGCGAAAAACTTTAGGGGGCTACTTTTTTGCCGCACCCTGTACATATCATGAATTCGAATTCGTGATAAACGGCGTTCCATACTGTCGAGGTTAGAACAACGTCACTTTAGCCGATAAACCAATGACAACGATGATGACAACTGACCAGGATGATATTTTCATCATTAGATAATGATATCAGCACTCAGTTACCGTCAGATACAAGGCACTCAAATCAGCACGGTCACGTGACTACTGCAGGCGAGTTTACGTCCATTTAGGACTACACTTAAAACGTATTACATATCTCAAGGGGGCAACTTCTAAGATTTCAGGGGATCCAGTCATCTTTTTGTGGGGCTAAAACGCACCAAATTCATTTTGGCCAGGGCTTTGCACGGACCCTGCTGGGGGGCTTACGACGGTCCTCATGACCGCCTACGCATTCGACCCCACTTCATTCGACGCCTGCGACGCCCTAATCGCTTCTCCCTTAAAAATATTCTGTAGGCGCACGTGAGTTCGGATGCCGTCATCTGCCATTGAGGGGGGGAAGAAATGCAGCACTTGAATATGTTTAATGTTGGAGGGGTTCGACGTTGAGAGAGAGAAGGGGTTAAACACATTGGAAGGGAGGGGGGTTGCGTAGTGTGTTCAAAAGGGATAGACGCCCCTGTTTATCAGCACGGTCACGTGACTACGCGCGTTGATGGAGCTCGCCAGATGGCGTTGCATTACAGTACAGCGACAAACAGAGAAAATCAGCTGGAAGCGGCGGAGAATTTGACCGGCGCCGGCTGCTGTTGCTGGTATGCGCTTCTATTTGATTCGCCATGGGCCGCCACTGATACTGCTGCTGCTGCTGACGACAATGACGATGATGATGACGGCTTGCTGCGCAGTTTTAACGACGAAGTCATCGCAGCCGCTAAACCTAGACCAACAGTCGACAAACAGATACACAGCAAGGTAAAGGCGGTGTATTTTGTGTATAGCGCTTAATAAGAAACTCATCACAGAACTACAGAGCGTCACCTGCCATATGGAATCATACACAGTGTTACCCGATACAGATGAACGCGCCCCACTTGAACTCGTGCCAGACAGACTCGATTTACCTACGCCGAAGGAATGGAAGACTAAATTGACTTTCGTGTTAGTTGTATACCTAGATGGTCTACCCGTCTGCAGTCATCTATCTGAGAAGTAACCACACCACCAAGACACTGTAGACTCATGATATTCTCTGCAGTGCAGACTGCCTACAGGCGGGGGGGAGACAGTTTGCAGAACAAGTACCATCTCCTCCAACCAACAATGTCCAAGCAAACAAACACATAACTAGACACGATCAAAGATATAAAATATCCCAAAAGAAAAACGCTGCGACCTCCAGGGGCTTTGCGGTGAAATAAAATAATTGGAGAAATAATAGCAGTATTGTATTAACAATCTTGTTTATACATAAGTGACACTTTTAGTAAAATGTAGAACTAGTCACGTTTCACGTCCGCCAGTTTGCAGAAAAAAAACTGCTCAATGAGCTCTACAGTATAGCACCAAAATCAAGTTAACATTGGCATTTTAAACCAAAAATGCCCACCAGACATTGACAGCAAACAGCAAAAACAGCAAAGGTAAGACGCAGTGAAGTTATCATAGGGGCCTCCAAAAATTCATACAAAATTTGTCCAATAGTTTCTGGATCCGTCGGAATAGAAAACATAAAGGACACGGACAAAAAAGAAATATACTCAAAAAAGCAACAACATTATGAGTTCTACAGACAAAGCCATTGGCGTCGTCGGTTTGAAAAGTTGGAAAAGGAGAGGAAGTTGTAATTTGTCCATCAGAAGCTGCAATTTTCAGCCAGAGAAATTTACTGGTGCTCAAAATTTTAATTTGTCTCCTACATTCAGTCGAAATGGACACTGCCAGTCCCAAATTTTGTATTTTGAAGAAAAAGATTTCCGACAAGCTAAAATTAGGGACAGAATGGGACACAAATTAGGGACACAACGCCAAAAAGTCACTGCTCACCATCATGACCAGGGTTGTTAGCAAAAATACTGACAAAAAGTATTGCAGTAGCAATAGCAATATCTGGTGAAAAAGTATTGCAATACTATTGCAATACTTTTTGCAATACTCCGCTATTTGCTCTCCCCAAATAAATCTTGATTTTTGCCGCTGTGTACAAATTTTCGACATTTTGGATTGACTTCAAACTACCTGATAATGTGGTCAACTCTCTTCGGAGGTTTAAAAACCTCGTCCGAGAAAATCGAACGAAATGTGCAGATGCTCATTTTTTTTCCGATTTCCTCGAACGAGGTTTCTGCCTGTCATCCGAGAGACGCCCATCGGACAAAGAAGTCGGACGACACACGTGCCGGATTTCCTCGTCCGAGAAGCTCGAACAAAACCTCGGATGAGGAAATTGGTTTGTGTAGCCACGGTTTAAGCGAGAAAAAGAAGAAGGAGTGGTACTAACTGGCGGCTGGATCTGGCTGTTCGCCTGACCATGACTTGACACTTGTGGCTCCACTAGTACCACCACTACTGCTAGGTGTCGCTAACGTCGACTCAGTGACCGCTGCAGCAGCAGCAGCATTAGCAGTAGTAGTAGTAGAACTGAGATGTGTGAAGGCGGGGTCTACGGTGCCGTACTTGGCAGCCGCTTCCCATGGACTCATTGCAGGCCGAGGCAACTCGACCATCTCCTTCAGCCGATTCACTGGCATCACCGCCGCAGACTCAGCAGACGAGCTCTGTCCAGACAAACATTGATCAAATCCAACACTTGGTCAAATAGTTAAACGCTATAGCTGAGAGCTACAGAGCGTCACCTGCCATGTGAGATCACACACACGCAAAACAGACAAACGCGCCCCACCATAACCAAAGCGAGACGAGCTAGTACTTGATGTATATACCCCAGAAGGATGGAAGGCTGAGTTGACCTTGGTGTTGGTTATATACCAAGATGGTTTACCTGTACGCAGACAGTCACCCATCCATGTACTAGCCACTTGATAGCGACTCGCAAGTGCAATGTCCTAGCTGTTTCACTATAAAGCCACTGGGAGGAATTATAACACGAATAAATATGTGAAAGGGCCGGGTACCTGACTCTCCATGGAAAGAAAAAAATTCATTAAATAATCAATCACCAAACTCGCATCACTAAGAAAACATCGTAAACAAGACACTGTAACAAATATTTCGTAGACGACAAATGCAGGGGAGTATGAAATTTGTGGGTCGTAAGCGCAGCCTAAGCATGCAATTCCACATTGTTGCTGCCACTTGGTAACTACAAATGAGGAGCGCTTCCGCCGCTTGGCAAATTGCTTAGGTCCTTGCGTCAATAAACGAACACGATGATGATGCAAACTCAGCGGCGTCGCGGTGGAACGGGAAGTTGCAATTCATTGACGGACACTGTGAATTTTCGACAGAATTTTCGACAGAATTCCGACAGAAGATTTGGAATTGCGAACATAACAGAAACGATTATGGGTGCTCAAAATTTTACCGTTGCCCCGGAATTTTCCCAATATGAAGTTATCAGCCCAAAATTTTGCACTTATAAACGAAAATTTTAGAACAAGGCGAATATTTTCCAACAATTTTCCGACAGTCAAAAATTCACGGAAAACAAAAAGCAATCCCCCCCTCACGACGTCCCTGACGCAGAGCAGAAACGCAATAAAACGTTTTTAACGTTTTTTTTTAATTTTTGCCACTTTTTAACGTTTTAACGTTTTTAAAAAATTTTTTCTTGAACGTTTTCTTATATCTATGACACAGAGCATACTGTACATACATCGGCTGGTGGAGGTCTGTGCTGTGCTGTGAGTTTCTCCTGTATGCTGACCGACGGTTTTACATCGGTGCTAGTGTCAGTGGTAGAAGTGGTGGTATCAGTGGTGGTCCGTTCGTCGTCGTCGTCGTCTGCACTGACAGCCCACGACTCTGACTTGGCTTGCCGCTTGGCGAACAGTCGCGCGCCCTTGCCCTTCATGTTCCGTAAATCGTCGGCCAGGTTGAAGCATACCTGCACACAAACATGCAGATTGCTGCAAGACAGACGGAGAGCCTTGGTGTCCGCGTCGGCGACACCCGATCCTCAAACATGAGGAAGAACCAAGGCAAGGCACAAAACAGCGAGGACTGGGACAGTTTGACCAATAGTGCGGACGTCAACTGTGAAGACCCAAAGGATGCGTAAGTCGCCACGATACTAACACTCGTTCCCTGCATACCCTCTATCCCACGACTGGTAGGTTATGACGTACACAACAGGGTGTGTGAAAAAAACAACTAACAAAACAGAACGTTGGAAATTGGAGTATCGGCGTCTGGTCTGTGTACTGTCTATACACCGTGTCCTTTTCGACAATCCCAACTCCGCGGACTAAAAGATAAACAAGTATAACTAGCCTACAAACCTAAAACTGTCTCCGTGTATGCGGCCATTCGTCTCATGCCCCACTGCACTGTGCCCAGTGTGCCGTGGGCAATGAGCGTGCATGACAGCCAGCCGCAGCATCAGAGACTTCACAAAGATGACAAAAGACGATAGGAGGACCACCACAAAGAGGATGACGATCAGTGACGTAAATAGAGGGGGTGCACCGGGTGCAGGTACACCACCAGTTTAAGTAACCATGTTTCTTAAAAACTCGAAAATCGCGCATGTGCGTCCGCTTACCACGATGACACGACGATTTCAGCCAACAGACGGGTTTTCTGAGTTCTGGATACGTCCGAAATGCATTTGTGCTCGAGCCTCCGCCCAGAACCCCGCTAGCAGAAGGTTACAGCGCTCCCCTAAATCTCTAAGTGGTGGACAGAGGGCGTCCTACCCCACTAAAAACCCCTCACCGCTCTTGGTTTTCAGTGCGAATTTTAGCCAAACAAGTATCAGGGATGTATAGCCCCAAGACCAGATACCTATAACACCATTTATGATAAGGAAGATGACAACGAATCAATCCAAAATCAGCCAATCAATCGGTACGGCCTATACCTGTGGAGCGACGGCGGTGTGAGTGGATTTCTTCTCCATGAGTAGAACTCGTTCTAGTTCCTCGGAGCTGAGCGCGTCCAGCTTCTCAGCGTCCAGTGTCTGAGCGGAGTCCGGTAGTTTGGGCGCAAACACGAATGACGTCAGAGGTAGCATTGGAGGCGGTGCCCCAGGCGCTGCTGCTTCGCCGGAACTTACGTCACTCGCAGCCGCCTGCGTGAACGACGACGACGATAACGATAATTTCATTGAAGTGATGTGTAACATACGTATACAACCAACAAAGCAATACAACTCAGAAATATATACAAATCAAAAATAACCAAGAAATGATCAACTGAATACCCCACCGTGGTCAGCCACCTTGTCGTGGTTGTGGGGCTATGCACCAATGACCCGAAAGATTTCTAAAATCTGGAGGGTAGGAGCGAACTAAGAGCTGACCAAACGCGTGAGAGCAAATTTGCTACGCGTTACTAGTGCTTTTGTGCTGGTTTCGGCTTCATAGCCGACTACAGCTTCACAGCCATTTATTTACGGCTTTATAGCCGTTACTTGTAACCTTATGGTTAAATTCGGGGACGCGCACTGGGCCAAACTGATACGGCCTCAGCGCTGGGCAGGTGTAAAAGCCTGCCCACCCCGGAGGTAAAGAAAGGTAAGGTAAGGATCAACTAAATAAAGACAAGCACGAGTAACAGTTATATATCTCTCAAAAAGTCACACGTGCCACATCACATTATCTTTATTACAGCATGTGCTGAAAATGTCCTCCTCCAGCACGAATGCAAGCGCCACTCACAAACAGCACATTCAATAACCGCCCAACTCAAAGCGGCTCACTCGCTTTCATGCACTATTTCAATTCGTCGACGTGCGATCTCAAAATGAATATAATTAATGTTGAACAAGCAACATTTTCAGTGATTTGTGGTCTCAATAAGTTTCCGAGCCAACGCATGCGCTATACCCAGAATGATCATTGTTTTAAACTACGACTTATGCATTTCACAAGGTAGTGTAGCAGCAGTATTAAGGTGCATGAAGTGGGCAAACTATAATCATTTACGTCAAGTTTCTTCGCGATGTTGCATGCCAAAAATTATTAAAATCTGCCAAAGTTTCACAGTGCCATTTAAAAAGTGGTTTCGTTTTCTGTGAGAAATGCAGTGATATTATCAAGGACTTTGTGCTCAAGGAGAAGAACAATGCCAAGAACACGGGACCCGTGGACAAGGACAAGGACTTACAAAAACAGCAAGGACAAGGACAAGGACTTTAAGCCAAGGACAAGGCCGAAGACTTGAGACCAAGTTTAAGGCCAAGGCCAAAAAACTCAAGGTCAAAACCAATTACATCTAAAAGGCCTTACCACAGCGACACAAATACCGTCAACTAGGGTGACTTTAATAGGAGTTTGAACATTTTGAACGTCATTAGTAGCATCATACTACTGGAATATTCCAACAATACAAAAAAATATTAGATAAACAAAAAAACTGACATGTCGTGACTCTTGCAATTCCAGACTCAGTAAGTTTAATTTTTGTGAAAAACTTTCCATTATGTTGTATTTATGTACAACTTCAAAGTTGTAAGCCTTGAGACGAAACTGGTCCAGTGATATTCTTGACAACGATGTTGTGCTGGTTTCGACAGTTGTTAAAAATAATGGTGTCCCCTTAAACTGCATAGAAAACCAGGCCAAGCTCTGAACCCTGTGTGATGCCACTAAGAACATCAGACCAATCTGACATAATTAAGTGGGCTCCAATTACTAGCATCACGGGTTTCGGTATGTCAATAGCTAAATTGTTCAACATCTTTTTTCAGTTTGTCGGTGATAAATTAAGAATGAACAGAATTTATTAAAGTCCTCGGTATTATGGCCGAGAACTTTGTCTCAAAGCCAAAGACAAGGCCAAGGACTTGGGACCCGAGGACGAGGACGAGGACAAATCCTCAAGGACACATCACTGGAAAAGCCCAAATTCCATTACGCCAACTTTGCGACAAAGTCCGGAACAAGTTCCCGACAAAGTTGCGGACTTGTCGCGGACACAAATCATGAAAGTCCGCGACACAAATCACGTCGCCGACTTTCATGATTTGTGTCCGCGACAAGTCGCGACTTTGTTGTAAACTTGTCACGGACTTTGTCGCGGACTTTGTCGCCGACTTTCCCCGTACATTGTAGCAAGTTAAATTCTATTAGAGCGACACAAACGGGTTTGTCGCGGACTTGTGTCGAGATGGTTTGTGCCCGCGACTTTCGTGATTTGTGTCCACGACTTTCCCCGCCGGAAAGTTTCGGTGAAAGTCGGCGTAATGGAATTTGGGCTAGACAGGGCGTATAAGCTTTACCGTTGACAGTGGTTCCGGTCGCAGGGCATTCGGCACGTCTTGGTCCGTCTCGCCGGCTGCTCCCTCAGGCGGTTTGTATCCGGCCTCCCAATGTACGGAGCGTTCGCGCCGCTTGACAAACATCTTGTGACCGCGTGAGTTGACGTTGGCCGGTGCAAGCACCGACTGGGCCACACGCCGTGCTAACGCTATCTGCTCTTCCACGGTGGGGTATTTGTGATCAGGGTCATTGTAAAACGCACTGTCCGTGTACAGCTTCTCTGCATAATCAGAACAACAATAATAGGTTAGAAGATTAAAGGTGTGTACGAAACTCACTGCAAAGTAGGCAAGTAACGAAGTAAGTAAATAGTGTAAATTCATAGGGTAAACGATGCATACTCGAGAAATCTCCAATGCGCTTAAGCATTTTGCCGTCAACTTTTTGCAAAAAAGTATGTCTTCAGGTGACGTTTGAAAATGTCTACGAAGCTACAAAGCGTCATCTGCCATATGGGATCATAGTGTTGCCTGACACTCAACACAGGCGAACGCGTCCCGCATTAACCCCAGCCAGACAGCCCGGTACTCTATTTACCTACCCCTAAGAGATAGAAGGCTGAGTTGACATTGCTGGTTGGTTACATACCGACATGGTTTAGCTGTGGTAACCACTTGATAGCGACCCGACCACGAGTCGTCGACTTTTTATAAGTCCAGCATCCTAAGCGTTACGCCACCAAACTACCATAGACCTGTATAAAGTTACACTTTTAACCGCCAAGCCAAAATACATCTAAAAAACTAAACATAAACCTCAAGAAGCTTGAATAAGCAATTCTGGGTCGAAAAATTTGGGTTGCGCATAAACAGTTTCTCCCGTTCAGCTTTGCAATTTTTTTCAACACACAGCTGCAAATTTCTAACAGAAAAATATGGTGCTCCAGCTTTTAACTCTGTCCCTGAATTTTTCCAGAATGGGAATTTTCAGCTACACATTTAGTATATTTGGCAGAACATTTTTAGATGAAAAGAAAACAACTTTTCTAAAAGGCACCTGTCCCGTCGTTCTCCTGCGACGACGAGCGAGCGGCAGCCAGGAACAATAAAGATAGCAGCAGAATTTTACATCCCGCTCAACACATTAATTTATAGATCATTTTGGGACGGGAGAATTGAAACATAGACCTGCATGCAGAATAACGCATACAGCGGAATGTACGTCGTTAGATGAATCTCCATCATAAGACTGACAAGTTCGTGACAACGTCTGCAGCAGAACTACACCAATGGAACAGTTAATCATCGACCAGACTGTTCACCACTCTGACCTTTGACCTGTGACCCCAGCTAGCAGTACCGGAAATGTATTGCAACTGCAACTGCGCACCGGCTCCAATGTTTCTAGCCAGAAATCTTCCGCACATGGACTTCTGCTATTGGGTGCAATTACCCGACAGGCAGCTGCAAATTTCCAACAGCGGAGATTATGAGATAAGTGCTAAAAAATTCAATTTTTGCCACACATTCAAAAAATGGAGGATTTTTAGTCCGAATTTTGCACTTGGAAGAAAATTTTCCGCCAGGCTAAAATTTAAGGTGTGGGCAATTGCCTCGACTGTCCCCCACTGCGAGGACGCATACACTAGTGATGAACGGAGTCGATGGCGAACGTTTCCAGTTGTTTTATTTCTTTTTACTTCGGCCTAATCGTTCGTGTGCGAGCAACTTGTTCCGAATGGAGCCTGGTACGTCTTGGTTGCTGTAAATGTCACATGCAGCTGCAGCAGACCCATAAACAGACGTTTTCAAAGTGAGCTTCATTCGACTCTACCAGTCTTTTTCCACTAATCCAGCTAGGCTGTTTGGAAAATCGCTGTATGCCCTCCCCAGCCCATTGCGGTTGAATGCGCGGCAAAAAGCCTAGACGCAAACGCATTTTTGTGCATTTCAAACTCGAAAATCGCCTACGGTGGTCAGGTTTTTGGTTATTTGTATGCACGTTTCCTAGTTCCAGCTGACGCGGTGGGGAAGAGATTGGTGCGTTCGATTGAACCCATTTGGTCACGGGCACGAACTGCAAACTTATCTTCTTGAACTGTTTCCATTCATTGCGCAAATAAAATAACGATAATTGTAACGATCATGATGATGATAATGACGATACAATAACGATATTAAAGAACTGACTCTTGCGAGAGTCGGGTGAGGTGGGCGTGTCTGGTGGCTCTTCCGTTGACTCTGTGAGTATCCTTGACAACGGCGGCGGTCTGGAGGCGGCTGTTCCCGCTGCCTCCCGCTGCGTGACGTCATCGGTGACGTCAACACCGGCAGGTGCGTGCTGTGAGGAGGAGGGCGGCTGCCAGATCAGCTGGGCCGACGACACCTTGGTTGTTGTAGTTGTTCTGGCGGTGTCTGTGACGTCGTCGAGGCCGAATGTCAACGTGAATGTCCGCGAGTCAACGTCATGCCGCACTTCCACCTGGTGTACAAAAGTTAACGGTCGTGTATAGCTCTTTATGGAAAACCGATCGCAGAGCTACGGAACGTCACCTGCCGTATGACATCACACGGTGTTAGCTGCCACCCGACACAGGTGAACGCGGCCCACCTTGACCAAAGCCAGACAGGCCGGTGGTCGATTTACCTATAATGGAAAGCTACCTAGAGATGGAAAGCTGAGTTGACCTTAAAATAAGTTGGTGTCAGTTAAATACCAAAATGGTTTGCCTGTCTCCAGACAGTCACCCATCCGGGTAATAACCACTTGATAGTGACCCAACTAGGAGTCGAACCCACGACCTCCCGATCGCAATTCCGACACTCTACTGGCTCTTTTTTGTATCTTTAAATGTGTTTCAAATCATACATGCTTAAAAACCGGTTCAAAACACACGACCTTGTTTATAGGAAACAGAAACTCAGTACTACACTAAATTTATTGCAATATGGCTAGATACGAAATCTCAACCGCTGAAAGCTGCCTTTAGGACAACACCTGTCTATCTGGTGCTGACGTAAGACTTAAGTAGAAGAAAGTTGAGCTAATGCTCACGAGACGCGCGAAAGCCTATAGCAGTTCCGGTTCAGTAGTTTAGCTGAAAATTGGGGTGTTCACGCTAAGCTAATTTACAAATACCAAATTCACTATCTGGATCGCATACCGATAACGATAGCTCCATGGTGCCACCTTGTGAATGATATAGACTTGTGTCGCAGCCCGAAATCGCCAAAAAATCCATAAGACCCCTTATTATGGCGTTCAAGGTCATCCAATCGAAAGCCAGTGTACGACTTCTTATTAGTGATTAATAGTAACCTATGGCCCTATCTCGCACCGTTACTGAGATACAGTGACTTATTGGCCAAAAATTGCCCACTCCCTCTCATTTAGCGCCCTCGTTCGGGGTGACACCCTTCGAATTTACGGAAAAGCTTTACGGTTCCTGAAACTAGAGTCTTCCAGGCACCCGAAGGTGAAGAGTGACATTTTGGGACAAAAAGTAGATTTTCGGACAATTTTCCGACATCCCAAAATTTAGAGGGAGCGCAATTGCCCGCCGTCACCCCTTCCCACGCCCATGACGTTACTGAATATCAAAACACTACAAACCCCAGGCGGTGCGGAGACGCTCATGGCGCCAGCGGTCGGCGTTGGAGCGTCAGCGGTGGCTCCGGGTGTCATGGTAACGGAGCCGCCACTTAAGTCCACCCTGACTGGGTCGGTTGACGGTATGTAGACGGTCTGTCCATGCCTGTCCTGTACAGAGTGCGTTCTACGCGGTAGCTGAGCCAGCGTCAGTGTGACTGTATCGTCTGCCGTTGTTGATGTTAATGATGATGATGACGATGACGTAATTGTCGTTTCGCCTGTTGCTGAAGCTGTTCTACTGACGCCGTCGCCTGGCTTTTCCGAACCCCTGCAATACAGGGGCACATTAAGGCACGTTTAATCAGGCATGTTCAGTCGAACAGGTCCCCACAAAAAGAGGGCCCCAGGGTCCAGAGAATGTCGGACAGCGGCGCGGAATTTTCTGGCTTTGTGTGACACTGCACTGTACGCTGTGTATTGCGTATGTTGCAACTATACACATTGGTTCTAACATTTTTACTGAACACGGCTTAATGGGGTTTTAATCCGACCCGAATGCAATATCGCACAGTCGCACACGGCACAGGGTTTCTTGTCCATGGCTTTGCTAAAGGTTGACAGAATTTTAAAACTCTCTCAGCAGCAACCCAGCATTAAATAAATATACATTGTGTCCCAAAAAGTCCCGCTTTGTGATTATCTATATCTTCGCCAAAAATCAACCGATTTTCAAAATTTTTCACTGGTACATTCTGTGAACAATTAGCAATAAAGTGATTATTGAATATCCCGCCACACGTTAACTGTGTCACTACACTACTTTGTGAAATACAAATGCAAGAAAAACTAACAATAATAGACTGCAAGCGTGTTTGGTAAACAAAATACACTTCTGATCAAAAATGCAGTGAATAATCTGTACGATGCTACAATTTATTAGATCCGTTTCTTTGGATATCAAGTGTGTTGGACGATATGTTTGTTTCTGGCCTTTGTGGTTTAGCAATCCTACCATTTCATCCACAGTGATCACGTTCTCTTCAGTACGTGTATGCTTCAGTCTGCCGGTCTCATGCCGTTGGTCGGTGCTGCACGTTTCCAAAATCAGTGTTAAAACATTCTCGCACTTTCTCTGTTGCACTTTATTTTCAAAAATTCTGCCAGTATTCTCCGAAAACTGTATTTTTTGAACCAATACAAGTTCTTAATCAGAGCCTTGTCTCCACTGCTAAATGGCACATTACATCACCGGTATATCTTCAGTGCATTAAAAG
>Ga0209671_1005362_pt1 | contig 12961 bp, 7 predicted proteins | sample WorMetHERISLAND2_2_FD_187401 | JGI IMG/M metagenome (GOLD analysis project Ga0209671, IMG submission 187401) | Marine gutless worms symbiont microbial communities from Max Planck institute for Marine Microbiology, Germany - Olavius geniculatus... | ecosystem: Host-associated > Annelida >... | reverse complement strand
GCAGATAGGTACATACATGCTGCTTATCATAACAAGCACTGGTGACAGGCTTTTTGGATTTATCAACATCGATGACCTTGAATGACCTTGAACTCTAAAAATATTGATTTTAAGCGATTTTTTGGCGATTTTTGGCTGCAAAAGAGTGAATTGTGACGAAGTGGATGGAGATAGACTACAATTACCTGCGAACAGGAACTGCTATAGGGTTTCGCGCGTCTCATGAGCTTTGCTCAAATTACTTGTTTTGTGCGTGCAGTTTGTGTATGTCAAAAAATAGCTGCAGATCCTAGTCCTGATAGCCTGCACACCTGTGATAATTAATTTATCAACGCCAATTTTACCAATGGTCTGTGTTGCCTCAGTATATGCTGAGTCATGATTTGGTTTGCAGTTGTAAATATTTCTGGTGTCGTAGTGCTTTTTGTTCGGTTGTCGCGTGTTGTTGCAATCGTCTGCAGTGTTTTGCTGCTGCTGCTTGTTAGGAAATAACAGATGACTTTGGTCCTGCAGCTCTATAGTCGGTTAGTTGGTTTGGTTGTTGGTCAAAAGAACGTGTGTGTATTTGCTTTCTAATGGACTCATTCAATTTGATCATAACCACAGTGTCGAGTTTTCGTTGCATACACGAGTGCTTAATACGAAAGTCGTTGCTATCGAGTCTCAACAACAGTTAAGTTGCATCACCATAAGTGTAGTGCTGTGCAATACCTGAAATTGGAGGCACGATAACAATACTATCTCAGGTATCGAGTATCACGATGCTACTGTGATACCGGAAGTGCATATGAAACGTTGAGAGGGAGGTAAAGTTTTTGTGGGTCTCACAACGTTTGGGTACTCTTGCCATAATTTAAAAGTTCATATTTATTATATGTTTGACAAGCTTTGATGTTACGTGCTTTTTTCGTTGCTGTCATGCAGTGTGCAGTAGTTGACAACAATAGAGTGATTCGAATTGCGAACTGCATGGTATCGAAACTAGTATTGCCATGTCACGGTACTTGGCGTTGTTGTGGCACCGCGATATATTGGGACCTTTTCGACACTGGTATCAAAATGTTGGTACTCACGATACTTATCGAAGGTATCGCACAACACTAGTGAGAATCACTGTTGGCCTTGGGAACAGTTGTTAATAATAATGCTATTATTATTAGAGCTGTCGAAGCGTTAATTTTTTAAAACACTAATTAGCACGTTATTAATGCACCCAGGTCTGTCGAGAGGGAGAGTAGGGAGGAGTTACCCCTGATCATGCGACGTTTGGGGGCCCTGCTTGACGTCATTGCTAGCATAGAAATCTATTAGCTTGTCATCAAAATAATTATTTATTCACATTGGTGATGGAACGGCAACTACAGTTTAGTTGTTTGAATTCATTCGATTGTCAAATAACTGCAGTATAGCGGAATATTGAAACTTTTGCTTCACAGAATTTAGTAAATTAAATCAATTTACACATGTGCGCGTTAATTTGTTAATGCATTAATGCGTTAATTAACGCATTAATTTGACAGCTCTGTATTATTATGCATATTTTAACTTAGCTTATTAATTAAAGTTGTCGCCCAGTCTCAAAAGTGATGTACATGCAGAGTTAGTGTCTTCTTTTCTGTTGTGTTTCCAAGAATATTTTAGTGAAGTCTGTTACACAATATCTCTACTAAGCACATGCATAATTTCTTATTTTACTTTATCTAGACTCGTATGCAATGCTACCTGAGAATTCTATAATTAGGCCTAGTTACATTGTCTCAAGAAATGAATCGTGATTAAAATGTTTAACTAGTAATGGAAAAGGCTTTTAGTGAGTAAGTAAGTAAATTTAATTTATAAAGCACACAATGTCAGCGAGAAACTCACTGAATCTGAGGCGCATCATAATCTTTTACGTGATATTGTTATCATTTTAAGTCAGAAATCGATTTCAGCCACTAAACAGCACTAGAAACTAAACCACCCCATTTCGACGTTTAGTGTGAAAATTATCGTGAACCTGAAAAAGTAACGAGTCGAGTACAATACTGGAAGTTAGAACTTGCACATAAAATTATTCCAATGGCTCAGCCCTATGTTGTTCGCTATTCAGTGTTGTTTACTTTTTGAAGGGTGTTTATTTTGCGTTTTTTTTATTATACAGTCGCATTTCTGCAGTTTTTTTCCGTAGTTAGATATGACAGAAGACGAAGAATTGATGCACGCGCGGTTACACAAGTCGTTTGAAGCTGTAAAGCAAGCGTGCGTCCAATGGTTCTCAGCTGTTGCGGACATGTCAGCTGATCTTGATTCTTGGAGTTCCCTTTTTGAAGAGTACTACTGTGCGTCTTTGGTTGACATTGAAACGACACCTCTTAGAGTCCATTCAGACATTGACGTTTTAACCATGTCGAAAACAAACAGACATCTCATGTGCATGTTGGACGAGCTGAAAAATCGACAGTGCGTAATTTGCATAATATTTGTGAAATCTTCTGGACTGATACCAGATTTTAACATTATTTCGGGTTAGGGTTAGGGGGCGCCGGTCCAAAATATGATACGCTGATTTAAGCAATATGACGTACCTCAGCACACTCACAATGATGTTTCGTAGTTGTTTTTCCACATTTTTTGCGTGTACGTTTTAGGTTAGGGTTAGGGTCAGGGTCAGGTTTGAGGTTAGGGTTAGGTCAATCTTGTTTATTTGCGCAACCGTTGATGAAAATTTTAACAGAAAATGACTGTCCTGTGGTATATTAGCATTGAGTTGCAATTTTGTAAATAAAGCACTGAAAGTTTATGAAGTCGATAAATTTCAAAATAACTGCATGGTTCACCATTAAGGCAACAAAACTGAATGTAAAGATTCATTACAAGTCTGCTGAGGTACGTCATATTGCCTAAATCAGGGTATCCTATTTTGGACCGGCGTTAGTTTTGAGGTATTAATGTGGTTAAATGGGAAGATAGAGGTTTTTAACTTTTTAATTTGTGCTGCTGGGTCAATCTCATCTCTAGAAGTGCTTTCCAGTCTCGGAAATACAGGCTGCAGCCATACACAGGCTGAGTCTCGGAAAGTCAGAAGTGGTAGTTGGTTGGCACAAGCTAACGATATCGCAGTACATTGTGCAGTTATCCCACTGGCTACCATCATGACTAACAACGTCTCATTGCACTGACTACTATTACATGACTTCATTGTGTAGGCTTATTGTTACGTGTCCTTGTAGTCTTAGGACTTAACGCCATGCTAAAGTTAATTCATCCTTCATCATCATCATCCTCATTCCAATCAGCCACACAAGGCTCTCAACTCGTATCCCACAAGCTGCTCATTTGCTCTCCTGCTGAGGGTAGGAGACTTGAGTTGACCTGAACACACTTTAGGTTAACAACTTGCTGATTGTTGCTTGCAAATAGCTAGCAGTGAGATTGACACCTCATTCTGAAAGTTGTAAGTCTGATAATCCAAACACTAACTTGCACTTACTGTTTCTACAGCCCAGCATACTGACTATGCTTGGCTTTGGCATACCAGCTACTGGCATTGCTCATGCTGCTGTGGTGCTGACATAGTTGCAGTTAAGCTCTGCTTCTGTTCTATTTGCAACTTTTTAAATTACATTTTAACTCTTTTACTGGTGACTAGTCAATAGGTTGGTTTCAATGCCATTGCTGACCACAGTTGACATATAAATGTGTTGTTGTGGTTTGTTTTAGTGATGGTTTGAAAGAGATTGTGTCCCTGGCTGACAAAGAGTGGACTGCTGCATTGTCGGCCAGCAGGCAATGCCGTAATTCTGTGACTGTTGACCGGCTGTCTGTGGCCACAGCATTGAGGCCATCCATTGCCAAACAGATGGCTGCACTTGAGCAGCTGAAACAGCAGTTACACATAAAGTATCCTTGCAGTTAACAACAGCTTAATACCAATGCAATATTTCGGCCAAACTTTGCGAATGTTCCATAACTTTTGATGCCATACAAGTGTCACTGAAATGGCATAGCTGCTAGTAGGTGTTGTTTCTGACTTCCAAGCTGCTGTTTTATTACCTCCGCCAAGGAGGTAATGTTTTTGCCAGACTTTGTCTGTTTGTTTGTCTGTCTGTGTGTTAGCAAGATAACTCAAAAAGTTATGGACGGATCTTTCTAAAATTTTGAGGGTATGTCGGGAGTGGCACAAACTACCAGTGATTCAATTTCAGGGGTGATCCGGAAGGAATCCTGGATTCTGGATCACTTTGAAATTTTTGTTACCATTGCATTAAAGGGGGTATAAGGGAACCGCTGGCAAAGCGAATATGGTGACGCCACCTGGCGAATAACATTGCCTTTGCGGAGGTACCTGCGGGCTATGACTGCTTTCTAGTTCAGAAATGTGATTGGTGCTTGATAAGGAAATTTAAATTCAAGAGTTACAAAACTTGTTTAACTTAGTTTCGATATTTGGTTGCAGCTTGATGGGATATGAAAACACTCTGCATATGTTTTCGTGGTTTTGCTGCACTGGTCTGGAATTATCTGGTGTGCAGGTATCTTTAAGACCTTAATAGTATGAACTTTAAAAATTGGATAGTATTGATTATAGTAAATATTTTAATACATTAATGGTAGATTTAATAAACATCTGTATTGCAGATAGAAATTTATTTTTCACAAATAACTATTCCAAAGTACTTTCACATGTAAGTTACTTTGGGACATATACAATATGTTGCCTTGTTAGCTATTGTTAAAATTATTGTATAAAATGTTAAGAATTCAAGCTCCAAGAAACTGTATGTCATAGATGTGTCTTAAAATTTCTAGCCATTGCTGTCGGCAATTCAACATAAGAGTAATTTGTTACTGCATGTGAATGTCGAATGTTTTGCTGGTGAGACAGCAGCTCCACTGCTACAGTACTGTTGTGTTGAAAATAAACTAGTTTCTGTTCAGTGTCATCTATGGACTTTAGATTTTATCACAAACAGTTTGTCAAATGTATTATCTATGCCAAGGTGAACGTAGTGAACATTGCAGGAGGCTAAGAGATTGGTCGTTCTGTCTGTCGTTCCGTGTGTGTGTGTACATGATGAGTAATAATAGCATTAATGTCATTGCACAAAGAGCACAAGCAGCAACGCCGGCTGTTACTTTTCCTTCCCTCTGCAGCGAAGTGGCTCTTCCTTCTCCTTCCCCTTGCTTGTCGTAGGCTGTAGTTGTAGTAGTAGTAATGATGTTTAAATCACTTCACTTGGCAGAGATATGCACTCTCGTGAGCGCCTTCTAGTTGCTATATTGCTCAGGCCTAATGTTTTTAATTGTTGAGCACTGATGTTGAGGACTTTGTAAGAGATGCTATACAATTTTTTGATAGACTGATTGAATTTGATTGACATTGCACGTTTACTTTGACTGAGTGACAGATATGCTTCAAAGCTCTTCTGCCTGCAGCGACTGTATCAAGCGGACAACCTGAACAGAGTTCACGATCTTATCTGTGTCTGGAAAGATTCTGCGGACCTCGTTGCTGCACTTCAGAATGTAGATTTGTTATCAGGCTGCTCGTAGCTCATGCCTTAATATTTCATTACTTGCATTGGCGCATATGTGCTGTGTATAGTTCCTCCATATCTCTTGAATGTGTTATCTTGTATTGGTATTGGATTTGGTGCTAAATTTTTAACATGATTTTACAAGTAAAGCTCTGCTAACGCAAACAGGAACGCGCAACAGCGGTGCACTGTCGTACGCTAGTGATGCATAGACTTCATCCATAGATCTCATCCGTACGGCTTTTGGTTAATTTCGCAGAAGGCCCAGTAAAACATAATCATTCACCAGATGGCGCCACTGTCTCGCTCTGGCAACGCCATATCAGCTGGATGTCACAGATTTCCCCCCCTCTCATTTTGCATCCACGTTTGGGGTGACCCCCTTTGAATTTATGGAAAAGCTTTACGGTTCCTGAAACAAGAGTCTTCCAGGCAGCCGACCATGAAGATTTGGTGATTCTAGCTTGCATCGCTTTTGACTGATCCACCCGTATGACAGACAGATGGACAGATAGACGGACAGAATTGCGATGGCTAAGACGCGCTACAGCAGTAGCTGCTGTTGCGCATAAAGATGTGGTTTGTGTTATGTGATACCTACGCGACGCTTCTATAAATATGAGTGCATACTTTGCTATCTGTCATGTCAAATTTACAACTGTGTTGAGTTTTAGGATCGTCAGCCATTTATATTCTCTAATAGTAGTTGATTGGTATGAACTAATTTCTCCACATTGGCAAAAAAATGGCTCAATAGAAAATCATATTAAGGAAGACTTTTTCATTTGCTATGCTTACTGTGTCTGGTTTAGACTGCCAGTCGGATCTTAGCAAATGTTAGCTGTCATAGAGGTAGAGCTAGGATACATGTCCTGGTCTTGTCTTTTGATTAAAAATCACATCAGAATTAAACAGATTGTGCAGTCAAAAATGATGTGATAGTTTTGAAATTGTGTGTACTCTGTAGCAACTTAAAGTTAGTTAAGATTGTTTGTTTGTACTTAAGTGATTGCCAAATCCCAGGTACGTTAGTTCTATCAGTCACAACTTAACAAGTATAATGTCTATGCATTACAACAGGTTTTAAGAATGAGGTAATGAGTTTATTGAAAGGTATAGCAACATAGTAGTAATGTAGTATATAATATAGTATACAATATATAATTTGGTAACAAGCTGTGAAACGGACACGTGACCAGACTGCACTGAAAGTGGCTGTGCTAAACATTGACGTACAAAAATTAAAAATAGCAGATATGAGGCAAATTTTTAACGTAGCATCTAGCAAGAGTCTGAATTATTCATCAACGTGGCATTGCATTCTGCCACTGTGCATAACTGAGCTGGGCGATGGGAAGAAGACAAGACGGCTATTTAAAGAAGCTTGGCGGGGAAAAGGGCAGAAGTGAGGTCAGTGCCGGCGCTAGAGTTGGAGCCCCCCAAATACAACTGAGGCCCCTACAACGGGAGTCTGGGGGAAGCTGAAGCACTTTTGGCTATTGGATATTCAATGAAAGCCGCAAATTTGCCCACTATTCAAAAATTTGAAACGCAAAAAATTTGATACAGTTTGTGTTGTCTTTGCAAAAAAGAACTTTAGTAGGCCACAAATCCCACAATATGTCACAGATCACTATACGTTACTGAAAATTAATAGAATTGTCCATTTTGGGTAAACTTTCCACATGTTTACTTATTTTATATTTGAAATATATTTTAACTAGAATTTTTTTCTCATACATAGCATGAGGCCCCTGAGCATACGTGAGCCCCCCTTCCCCGGCCGGGAGGTACGGGGGCCCCTTCCTCCGGCTCTGGATGAAGTGAAAAATGACAGCGAGTGCAGCTGAGTAGAAAACGGTCTAATGATCAACTGTTTTTTAGTCACACTTCAACAAATATAGGCAATAGTGGCCTAGATCTACTGTAACATCAAACTGTTGTTCGGTCAAAGTACAGAAACTCACATATTGAGACTAAACAAAAATATTAACAAACCGTAAAACTTCTATTAGAAGCACCCAGCTAACTAGGCTACTACTATTTGGATATTAGGCACCCGGCTTCTAGGGCCTATTTGAGACTGTGCTTCTATAAGTTTTACGGTACGGTATATATAGACGAAATTGGACAAGTAGGCCTATAAGTTATTGTGTGGACTCTGGAGGTAGCCTGGCTAAATGACGGAGACAGGCGTCTGAATTGAGTTGCAGCTGATATTTTCAACATTTTCACGGCCAGTAGGCTGCAATAGATCTATAGCGTACTCGAAGACAGTCGATAAATGGTGCATCTAAAAAGTGATGCATTCTGGAAAACGTTGAAATTATGAGCAAGCTGAGATTAGATCTAATGCGTGCTACAAGTCTGCGGATAATGAAAGGATTATAATGTGTGATAAAAGATAACAGAATGTTGGATTTCGACGGTGATGGGCGGGCCGTGGGTTTCTTCGGTGTAGCTGGAACTAAATAATGGAGACACGTCGTCTTCAGTGGCAAGCGTTTGAACTGTGCTCAGCTGATATATTTCCAACATACTTTTCATGGCCAGTAGCCTACAGTTGTGTTTGACGCTGGCAAGAAGATTTTACGACAATTCTTTTACAGCCAAAAAAAGCTAGGGAGAAAAAATTGTCAAAAAATTTCCGTTTCGAAAAAAATTTGTTCAAAAATGCTACATTTTGGACTGGAAATTTCCATTATTTTGGGGAAATTAATTTAGGGCAAAAACTGAAATTTTGAGCATAGGCCTACCTGACGTAATCTCCTATCTGTCTGGAAAATTTGCAGACGTGTCGATCTGTCGGAAAATTGCTTAGATCCAAGTTGCTGTCCCGCCTACTTTTGTAACCCACGAGGCCGCTATGCACCGGAGCAACACGTTGTTCATCGACGGCGGGTGCGGGCTGATGAAGGCGAGGTGGCTCGTCTCGACCTGCCAGAGGACGCGGATCCACCAGGACGTCGACGCGGTGACGTGGCGGCACGACGGCGCGGCGTCGGTGGCGGCGGAGGGGGCATCATCATAGGAGGGGGACCCCCGTGGTGGTGATGGTACAGGCTGTCGATCGTCCAGCCGTCGGCACGCGTACTCTGAAGGTCGGCGACCAGCGAGCGGCTGACGTACAGCCACAGCAGACCGAGGACGAAGCAGATCACCGTCGACACCATCAGCCCGTCCAGCAGCATGCAGTGCGACAGCGGCTTCTTGCAGGTCTACATAATGTACCCGCGTCACAACACACAACTGTATAGGTGTTAAGGCGCGTACAGAGCGACGTAACTGAACCGAACTGACCTGGTTTAGTTTTTGACGAAAACGGAAACGCTGAGACAGTGCCTAGCCGCCTAGGTTGCTATTATTGATCACTAATACGGAGTCGCATATTGACTTTAAAATGACATGAAAATTATCAACTTTGGATGACATTGAAGGTCACTGACAACCAGTACGGTCGGCTGTTCTAGCGACAGCTGGGCTTTTTGTTAGCTTACGTCGCCTTTTTCTCTTTTACTCTTTGAGTGCAAGCTACTGTAAGCCATATACAATGTAAAGACGCACAGGTCTACAGAGAGATTAACTAACGAACTGACCATCCATGGGCAAACAGCAATGCATTACAGTAGACACCGTCTAATGGCGTCGGTGGTCTACGTGACTATACTCGCGTACGCGTCAATCGATGATTAATAGGCTCGCCCTGCTTACCCACTGGTCAGTTCATCAAAAACTAAACCGTGTCAGTTCAGTTATAGGGTGTTTACACGATCCAGCAAACGTCCACTTGTGTTTTGAATACATTTGCTGGACGTTTGCTGGATCGTGTAAACACCCCATTACGTCGCTCTGTACGCGCCTTTAAACCACTGACGTAGCCGTGGGCGCGGGGGCACTGAGGGCACGTGCACCATATAAGCCTGCTCGGTTGCTCAAAATCGTGCCGAAAATGCATCAGAACACTTCATTTTTTTACAACAAAAAATCGCGAAAATTTCTGGAGAGCGTGACTGTTCTATCCCCAGACAGTTGGGTTGAGTTGGGTCTCGTCGACGTCGTATAGGTGTTGATTGGCCATCACGCCTTTACGGTTGGCGTCGGTCGATACTGTATGGCCGATGCATTGGCGTTCGTTTGGTCACGCTTGAGTGCACACGTGCAGTTATCAACCGGTTATACCACCCCAGACATAGTGCTGGGGATGGGCAATACAATTGCGACTGTGGAATGAGCTAAATAGCGTCAAATATCAGCCAGACGCGCTGACAATCGTGAAAACGTGAATATAACAAACATTTATACACTATCACAATTATATTACTGCCAGCAAACATTAGATTATGTACGAACTGGAGTCGACACACGACTATCTGGGCAATGTTTAACATTCAACACACAAAAATATTAACCATTCATTGTGTCGTAGTTAGTCGACCTGGGTGGAAGAAGCTTCGACCAAAAACGCTGTAACCGTAATAGTTCGCATTCTATAGGCATATGCCTAAAGGCGCACACAAAGCGACGCAACTGAACTGAACTGACACGGATTAATTTTTTGACGAACTGACCAATGGACAAGCAGGGAGTCTAGGGTCGAGCGATGTGAGCTTCCCTAGCGGAGTCTGCATGGGGCAGAGTTCCAGCCGAAATCTAATTAGGTGCATTATATCTTTAAAATATGACATTACAGTAGGCACCGTCTAACGACGTCGGTGGACTGCACTTACGTACGCGTCAACCTATAACCAATAGGCTCGTCCTGCTTGCACATTGGTCTGATGGTCAAAAACTAAACCGTGTCAATTCAATTCAGTTGAGTTCAGTTACGTCGCTCTATACGCCTTAATACAACAATCTCACGTATAGGAACTGAGTGTATGGTGAATACATAGCCTATACGTACGGTAACTTCTGGGCTGTATTTGACGCAGCCCATGGTCGGCACCATACAACCCCACCATGTCAGCTCAGTAGCCAGCGACTCGCCCAATGACGGCGGCCATTTAGTTCCTGCAGCAAACACGTAGGATAGCCTACATCTTCTGTTCAGGAATTCAAAAAAGTCGATTTTCACTTAAAGTTCTCAAAACTCAAAGGCAGCTACTGATCGTGCGATTACTGAATTACGATTATTGTCAAATACGTACAAATGTACAATATTTATTGTAGGGCCTAATTAAAAGTCAATGCATAGTAAATTGCCTTTATTTTCAGTATATTTCATAAGTATAACAAGAATCCCAGCTGCCGCTAAGGTCGTGGGCCGACTGTACCGCCTATATCCGAAAGCCACCCCCCGAATTCCGGTCGCGGAAAGAAAGCGATTTTTCACAGTGAGCACGTCTCATACGCGCTATACGGTAACGCTGCTATAACGAACGCCGCAATCAACGTTATGATAGAACACGGCAATTCTTCGCACGTCGGTGATGGCTGCGGGCAGCAACTTCGCGTTTAAAATTGCGGCCAAGCCGCTGCAGATAGAGAAATAGTTACTGTTGACGGCATATATTGTATATATATTGTATCGCCGTATAGCATTATACAGTATACATGGTCAAAACATACAGGACCAATACTTTGCCAATACGCGTAGAAAGACCAAAATCATTCTGAAAGGGCGTATGCCACTTTCTATTAGTGTAGAAACATTGTCCCTATCTCCTCACGTTTTCGAGATACGGCCACATCGCTTGAAACTTTCCATTGAAAATTGCAGCCAAACCGCTGCAGATGAAAACATGGTTACTACTGACATCCTGACATGGAAGTCGCCCTGCAGCGCCCTTTCCGATGGTCCATCACCGACCCCCGACTTACCATTCAGCCATAATACCGCGTGATTGGCATACCATAATGCGTTATGACACTTCAAGGTCATTCAAGGTCATCGATTTTTATGTCATTTGAGAGCCAATATGCTACTTCCTAATAATGATCAATAGCAACCTAGCCCTATCTCACACCGTTTAACCACAATATATCCGTTACAGACTACAGACAGACAGACGGACAGACGACCGACGACAACCTTACCATAAGCTTTGCCGTTACTTAAATACGGTTGGCTAAAAATTGGTGCAGACTTTTCCATACCATCAAGTATATAACCGGTGATCCCATTATTAGTTCAAAGGACACAAGTCAAGGTCAAAAACCTGAAAAAATGACATCCGTTGATTTGTATTCGTCACGTCCTGCACAGTGATCTTATTTACCATCAACGCCTCAGATGTTTGGCAACAGTGGCGTAGACAAGAAGGGTCCAGCCTCCCCCCAATCTTTAGACAAAATAAACAGACGTTTAAACTGCACTAAACTTGCTCAGTTGATTCTCAGGAAAATAATCAAAATTGCTGCCACTAGATGTCATATTTTAAAGATATAATGCACCTAATTAGATTTCGGCTGGAACTCTGCCCCATGCAGACTCCGCTAGGGAAGCTCACATCGCTCGACCCTAGACTCCCTGGCTGGATTTTAGCCGTCCTACTTCTAAGGAGAGGGGAGGGAATAGGAAGAAAAGAGAAAAGGATGAGAAGTGAAGAAAAGAAAGGGGAGAACATGGAGAGAAAAATAAAGGGAAGCCCCCGCAGTTCACATTTTTAGCTATACAACTGTTTGCCAATTGGTTTTGTGGCTGCCTATGATGCTGGATTTGGCGCTGGCATTATTTGTTGTCGTGTTGTAGATTTTATAGAGTGGACCCCACGTGAGGTTCGGTTACCGTTATAGCGTGTATACATGTAATACCTGTCAGAGTGGCAGCCTTGAGCAGTGTCAAGTAGATGCCGGCTGCCGACGGGTCGCTGATCTTGTAGAAGAACGACAACAAAGACACAAACATGGTAGTTACCGTGGCCTGTACATGCACATCAACCAGTCGCAGACGCGTTTACATGTCTACTTAAATGATGCCAAGTTTTTTTTGAAAATCGGCAAAGGGGTTTCGGAGTTACCGGACCCTCCCCATCACAACGCCATTTCCTATTACTAAACGCTCATCGCCCTTACAACAGAGTCAACATTACCGCTGGGGAGCTTGTACAGCCCTCCCCCAGACCTATAGCTGGTGGGTATAGGGGGCTCGCTGCTCCTCCCCAAGAACCATGCGCTTACCATTCGGCCCTCAAAGTGCACTTCCAACTCCAATTTCTGGCTACGCCTATTAGTCAGGTCAAAATATGGAAAATACCCCTTTAACCCCCCCAAAAAAAATTGCAACAAAAGGTTTCTCAACTGATTCTGGTAGGTTTTGGTGTACCTTTCAACATACTAAAAGTCTAGGAAAGTCTAACCCCCGGAAATGTGTTTTTTTCAAGATGGCGTCCAATATGGCCGCCGAAACCTTTTTTGTGCCTATAACTCTGTAACTGTGAACTCAAATGTCATGATTTCGGTGTCTATCCCTAGGTTTTTGGGGACAAGAAACACATTAAGAT
>Ga0209671_1005361_pt1 | contig 12962 bp, 13 predicted proteins | sample WorMetHERISLAND2_2_FD_187401 | JGI IMG/M metagenome (GOLD analysis project Ga0209671, IMG submission 187401) | Marine gutless worms symbiont microbial communities from Max Planck institute for Marine Microbiology, Germany - Olavius geniculatus... | ecosystem: Host-associated > Annelida >... | reverse complement strand
CTCTTATATTATTATAACTAACTAATTAACCTGTGGCATCAACGCCACTGAAGTGCTATCAACGATGGGCTGAATATAAACTTGAAAGTCAGCGGATGTCAACAACTTCTTTGCATTTGCAGCTGACCGAGAATCCAGGAGCAAACTGTAACCTGTGTCCATCAGACTCAGTGATGTGTCTACAAAAACACACCCAGCATCGAGTCATTGCAGCGTTTCACATATATTAAAACGGTGTTTTTGCTGCAGCGGAACCCTATGTAAGTGTCAAAATGACTCACGGAACCCCATGCGATGCAATGATCTGTGAGTCCAGCGACGTAAGTGAAGTGGAGGTTTTAGTGTATCTGGGGACCAATGTTTCCAGCGAGTCAAGAGTCAAAGAGAGAGAAAACCTCTGTGGATCTGGGGGCAAAACCTCCAAAAGCTTATGATAGAACAGCAGGCAAAAAACTTGTCAAATGTGCCCGTAATTGATAATATTATTTAGCAATTTTATTTCACCAGTCAACAGCAATATGTTATTATATTCAACCAAAAACACCCTGCGAGGCAGTCACCAATGGCCGTTTAGCCCCCTTCCACTAACACAAAAAATTATCATCAATCTTTTACGTTTTACATGGACACCCTCGGGCAGCTAGCTATGCTGCTGCGCAAGGCTTTTCATATCTTTCAAGCAGCATGTTTCAGGTATTGAAATTCTTTCAATACATAAACGATTTGGTAACACTAACACTAATACGTAAATGTTCATTGTGCAATACAAGTGTTAACAACAAAAAATACTCAACACTGTATGCAAACGTAGACAGCTAAAAGTGCTAATTTCGAACTAAGCATCTGGTGCTTATCACTTCGATAGCATGGTAAGACGTAATTTTGTACGGTAGGTTATTTTTTGGTCTTTTTTACTGACCAGCCGCAGAACCCTTGGCTGATGCTCACGAAACCCTTGGGTTCCACAGAACCCTGGTTGAAAATCACTGCATTAAACATTTGTTGCCTATGTCATACATTAGACACCATAGCTGCCTACTCCTGAATCTATTGGCTCAAACTGATCCGCTTTGTCCAAAGGTCGGTGACAATCTGGCGCTGTGCTACATTCGTCATCCAACAGGGTGAAATATTGCAGTGGCAACTTCCATGTTGTTGGCACCATGAATATAGGTATTGGTATCATTATTAGATGCAGCATGACCTACAGCCTAGAATAACCTCCCAGCAGACAAACGTTTAATAAAGGCAGGCAGTTCATTTAAAATGGCTCTGAAAACATCCCTGTTTTGTTGACTAAATGTTGCACCCTTGCAAGAATTTGATTACTTTTAACTGCTTTTTAACCATTTATGGCGCTAAATGGCAGATTTTGTGCTGATGTGCCATTAAGCAATTACTCGCGCTACAGTGCATTAGAGATATTCATTATCGTTACTACTACCAGACACAAATGCAGACATCAACAAGTACCTTTGTCATGTGCCAGCTGTCGTGCAACACTTGCAGTCGTCCAGTTTGGAGCCCAGCCGACACGAAATCTACGTGACTGAACAAGCCCGGCGTCCATGATCATCGACATACGGTTAGCCAGTAGAGAAGTCTCAAGAGGAACAACACTTCGTTGAACTCGAGAGCCAATAACTGGCTGCAGCGACACCTTCCCGTCCACCAAACCGCTTGGTATCTTCATATGCTCGGCCTCCATCACCTTGGACAGCTTCGGCTTTGAGATATCACTACGAAGTTCAGATGCCGCTGCCTCTTCTCTACCAGCTGCAATAAAAGTTGACAAAATTCTAGATTTAATCAAGCACAAACTGAATGCGATAAAAATACAACGCACGACTTACTTTAAATCACAATAATTACAGGTACAGTGAAACTGCTGCAACGTTGATAAGAATGATAATGGACTAAACATATTTAACTATGTGGTTTATTGAATTAGGTTTTTACAATGACGGACTGATAACTTCCAGAAAAATGTTCGTATTCTTGTCAGTTTCATTAACAGCTAAAAAAATAACACTTCAAACCCACAGCTTAATTGTCAGCTTATGACTTATGACTGTAATGATTAGATGACTTCTGCTGAAACGTTTAAAGTAAGACAACATTACGAATCTATAGTTTGAACACCACCAGCATATGGTATACATTTAGATGGAATTGTGGTGTTCACAATAAAACACGTACTTGAAAGAAAGAGTAGACCATAGAGTGATGACAAAAATTCAGCAACAATGAGAAAAAATTACCAAATTTGGACCCAAAACTGTCATCACCAGCGCCAGCAAACAGTCCGGATGTCATTGACTTCTGCTGAGACCAAGTCAGAGATGAAACCTCGAACAATGACGAAGACTGCCGTTTGCCGGACTGAAACTGATGACCACCTCCTGGAGTCTTCCACACTGCAATGAGTACAATAAATATAGGCATGATAAAGTCCAAATTCCATTACGCTGACTTTCACCGAAACTGCAGGGGCAGGGAAAGTCGCAGACACATATCATGAAAGTCGCGAACACGAACCATATCAACATGCTAAGATGTTTGCAACAAAGTCCCTGACAAGTCCGCAACAAACCCGTTTGTGTCGCTTTAATGGAATTTAGTCCGTTACTATGCACGAAGAAAATTGGCGACAAAGTCCACAGACTTTCAAATCATGAAAGTCGGCAACATGAATTGTGTCTCAGACTTTCACGATTTGTGTCTGCGACTTTCCCCATGGGGAAGATTCGGTGAAAGTCGCAGTCAGTGTAATGGAATTTGGACTTAAACAGAGTTGCCAGTAAAGAGTGCTGTCTTATTGATCAAATACATATGAACGTTGGGCTTTCTCTGTTGCCGGCCTGACAAAACTTACTAAAAATACATATGCGAGATTTTGTTCATACAAAGATTCATCTTCGTACAATGATTTAAGAAACTCTTCTTTTCAGAGTACAAATGTATGCAGTGCTTTAAGGGCTTTTCTGGCATTGACACACTGTATAAACTGATGCTTTATTTACGTACATCGTTGTACAAATTATACAAATGTGCACATGGATCTAAAGTCACACAAAACATGGTAAGGATAACTCAAAAACTGGAGAAAAACTACAAATACACACAAAACAAAGAACAGAATGTCTACGCTAAAAAACAATGTAGTCATCAATCAAAAAATGGAGATATACAAACACTACGAAATAAAACTAACAGGATACCTAAGCTAAAATGAATTGTCAGAAACCAAAAAATAAATCTCATCATGATATTATCACAAACATAACACTTCTAATACTGCATGGTGCACAACGTACCATTTTGTTTGATGTAACCCAAGTAGTCACCGTCATCATCTTCGTCGGCAGCAAAGAAGGATGCTTTCTGCAGTTGAATCTGGGGAGCTTCTACGCCGAGGTTCCTAGCAATTGACAGCGACGACGGGACAATGTCCATGGAACTGTCATCACTATTTTCCACATTGTCAGCCAATCCTGATACATTATACATCACATCTGCTGTATTACAATCAGTAGGCCTATATCAACCAATTCTTAGAAACTGTTAAGTCCGAATTTGGTCAAAACTCATTTTTCTCTACTATAAGCAAAATGGACTCAACAGGTTTTGGAAGGAAGCCCTTCAACCATCTTTCCTGTCATAACAACTTCACAAACATTGATTACTGTTACTCGTCTTTCTCTCTCCTTCAGATAAGAGGTCAGCCACACGGCTTCTCCGTTTCCACTTGGCTCTATTCTCCACGTCCACCGATTCGAGCCGCAAGTCGTACTCCATGTCGTACTTGACGATGGCGATCCATCTCTTTCCCCATCTGTTGACTACTAATACTCGTGACCTTCCCTAAGACTAGCCTACTGTTAAGAAAAAGTAGCATTATTCTCACAAAAGACCCATGGCTGCTGTGTGTACTTTCAAAGGCTTCAAGCCTGTAAGTGGAACAATCATGCGTTGGCCCTCCTCACCCAGGGCTTGCCATTTGAAAATGAGAGGCGATTGAAAAATTGATCACACCACACAGGATAGGCGATCGATTATAATGGTGACATACTGAGTAGTAAACCTACTAATGTAGCCTACAGTAGGGTGTAGACTGCATACGATAAGATTAAAGGGTCACCATTCCCTACTCCTCGATTAGTTTAGATGATCGACCGATCGATAACCTCAAATGGCAAACCCTGCCAGCATCTTCTTACCACTGCAGTTTCCAGATGCAGATTCTAAAAGAAACTGGAAATGGATCAGGATGTACAACAACCAGGTCTATGTAAAGGTTCACAAAAAAATAAACCAATGCTGAGCTTTATTCAACTCTGCGACGTATTCACATGACTCGGAGCACCAGAAAATCAGCAAACAGCTAATGCAATGCAATGCAATCATACCAATCACGGCCGATGCAGCGGGAAATTTTTCGTGCATTATGTCTGGCATTTCCGTGTCCTCTGCGTCGATGGCATATCCGCCGAGTCCTACACGCTGTGGATGCACCAATGCCTCATTCACTACACCACTCACTTGTTCTGACTGTGACTCCCCTTCAGCAGTCTACATCGACATATCGCATCAGCCGCTTAAACACATCTGATATCAGCAGCATGAATACATGCCCGTCGAGAGCCACAGCAAAGCCCGGAAAAACATTCTCGCGAAGCCCCTCTGGGAAAAAATATTTGAATTTTTCTTTTCAAAATGGCACATTCTGGCATATTTTATATTTTCGAGCAATGACTCCCAAACATCGAGGGCCCGGGGAAACTGAACCACCTACGCTAACCTCTCAACGGGCCTGCATGAACATATCAAGTCCACTACACAGTGACAGTAATGTTGACAGCACAGCTTGAAACCACAAAACAATTGGGCATAAGTGAAAAATAAAGTTCACAATAATCAGTCCACATAAAGTAAAAGTCACAATGAATGCAGGTTCCAAACCGACGGAAACAACTTCAATAGTTGTTTAAAATGTTAACACAAAATATTTTAGATTGCAACCAATCTAATGTACTCCTCGCATGCATTATTTTCTTCTGTGTTCATTTAACTGCCTTTTAGTTCCTTTCTTTTCACACCGCAAATAGCAGTGCCGACAGCATCACCTCGCCGACAGCATCAACCGTGCAACTAAAGTCATCACGTCATGTGACCTCAAAAGGTCAAACTTATGACCCCATTATCTTTGAGGCGCCATATCTCCATAACGGTGCTAGATAGGTGCACGGTCTTGTGCATATTGACCATGCGTCTATCTAGCACCGTTATGGAGATATGGCCGTTTGCCTTCCAGGAAGGCTCTTCCAGGAAGAGAGACCAGTCGTTGGTCGGTCCTCCATATTACACTGATCTTATATACTCCTCTTCGCTACGTTAGAAACGTTGCGCGAAGGGAGTAAAAAATAATAAGCCAGAAATTCAATAGCCTGCACAACAATTTTTTTCTACCAAAACTGCTTAGCTTTAGTAAACAAGAAATTTGAGCTAAGGCTCACGAGACACGCGAAAGCCTATAGCAGTTCATGTTCGCAAACTGTCAATCTCCAGCTGTTTTCACGAAAAACTGGCCAACAACGGTAAAATAACAACTTTTACGGGGGTACCACTCTTTGATGACCTCGTGCGCATGTTTCCTTGAACCTAGAAAATTGAGACTTGGACCGTCGAAATCTACGTTTCAGCGCAATTCGCTCTTGAAAAGTGTCTCGCAGCCCAAAATCGCCAAAAGATCTATAAAACCCCTATTTAAGCATTCAAGGTCATCCAAATCAATGGCAATCGAGAGCCAGCGTACGACTTCCTATTAGTGATTAATAGTATTCTAGGCCCGATCTTGCACTGTTACTGAGATACAGCGACTTATTGGCCAAAAATCGCAAATTTTGCCCACCCCCCTCTCATTTAGCGCCCTTGTTCAGGGTGACCCCCTACGAATTTATGGAAAAGCTTTACTGATCCTGAAACTAGAGTCTTCCAGGCAGCCGATCGTGAAAATTTGGTAATTCTAGCTTGCACCATTTTCGACTGATCCACCCATGTGACAAACAGACGGACGGACAGACAGACAGACAGATGGACATACAGACGGACAAACAGAATTGCGATGGCTAAAATGCGCCGAAAGCAGTAGCTGCTTTCGCGCATAAAAAGTGCAACAAACATAAAAACAACAACAAAATATGAAATGCTTGCGCAGAACCAACGTCTGTCAAACTAAGACTACTCTAACTGGAATTAGATAACAACTGCAAAGCATATGAAACCTGCTGTGCTGCAGCTTCAGCAAGAGTCTGCCGTTGCTGTGCGAGTGCATCTAACGGTTGCTTAGCAACCGGAGGCTGTTTGGGCAACATGTCGACATCTTCATCATCAGACTCATCAGGCAGACCGTACTTGGAAAAATGCTTCACCTAAATAAGAAACATATGTTGCCAGCTGTCAATTAAAGGTCCATGGCCACAGTCAAACTCATCTTTCACCTCGCATATACAATATGTTAATTTAAGCTTTATTAATGTATGAAATTAATGTCTAATTATAACAAAAAAACTGCGTTACATCATGCAAAAATCCTAATCTTGGCAAGTGGCCAAAAGTGACGTCACCAGTTGTACCCAGTCAGTGTTTACTGATAAATTAACATATTTTTAATGACAAAAAATACTGTGTCACATGACAACTGCAGCAGTACATAGGTAGACAATGAAATTTTATAATGCTTATGTTTTCTATGCGTAAGTAATTTACGTTGATGACGTGTAAAACCTGGTGACGTCATCAGCCTGTCATCATGGCAGCTCGTTTTCTACAGCATTTTCGTAGATCGTAGATTTCAAATGCAAATTTTGTCAAGTTGACAAAATGCCGGTCATCAACATTACTATCAGATTTATCAAAAAATTATGCTGTTTTAGGAAAATGGATAAAATATATATGTTGTTTTTCGTGTCCATGAACCTTCAACTAAGTGGCTGTTGATCACTGCAAGAAACCAAACGATCTCAGTAAGCCACGCAAAGTAAAATTTCAGCTCAATTTGATCTAAAGTGCAGAAATCATCAACAAAACATAGACTAGGATACAGACCCGTGCAAAAGAATAGTAACAGATATACAAACAACAAATGACTAAAACAGAAAAACGGCAAACGGCAAACCAAATTAGCACGTGTGAGGTTTGCACTAAGCACAGTGGATTTTATTTCTATTTAGCTAAATCCAAAAATAATTACAAAATACATATTAAACATGAATTGAAGGCATTACCTCAAATACCCATGATCCAGTCTCAGGTCGATACTCTATAAATTTAGCACCGATCTTTGCAGATGCACGCTCCAAATATTCCATATACTTCAAATCCTTCAGCCGCTCAAAATCCTAAATTAACAACATCAATTACACACAGAATTAAGCAATGATGCTAATGTGTAAATTCCGGCAAATTTAAAGCACAAATAATGCGGCACAGACTGCAGAGTGTGACTAAACAACAATATAAAGTGGTGTATTTACAAAGTTCGTTTAAAAAATCCATTCATACATTTGTGTCTGTTGTTTACATTTCACTTCGTTTTTGCTGTCTGACTTTGTAACAGGCATCAAAAAATTCGCTGAGCTTGCTATTCCAATTTTTCCAGTTCCACTATGGCTGTATTTTTTTTGTTCCCATTTTTAGTCATAACGGCTAATACTGGTCATTTACCTAATTTGTGCGGCTATTCACTGAGAACAACATGATATAACCAATGCAGTATTATACTCTAAAACCAGACGATGACGATGACTCCACCGACTATTACGCCTCCGCCAACAGGTGACAAATACAAAGCCAAAAAGTGCAGTTTGGGGCATATTTCACCCCACAGCGACCTCGACCCTTGACCTTTTGAGCCCAAAATTTGACACGTTCATCCTTGCCCCAAAGTCTGTTGGCGGTGAAAGTTTGGTCAAATTTCATCGACAAATACTCAAGATACCTCGCTAACAATGTTTGTTTGGGACTCATGCATGAACACCCTGGAAACATAATGCCGCTAGCCACTATGTTGGTGGAGGCATAACAAAAACAACAAACAAAATGAATCATCCAGATACCTTTATGGTGCGGCCTGTTGTCTTGTCTCTTGGCCAAACAAAGTCCAGCGTCACTTGAGCCTTCTTGTTTAATCCATCACCAACTGGAGGTTTACTGTCCTCATTTGGGTAGACGTCAATCTCTTTGCGTCGGAAATGAACTGTGCAAGCGCATCAACGGCGTTATAAAACAAGTACACGACACAGCATTGCAAGATGACTTATTAACCACTGATGCTAAATCGCTCCACGATCAAGCTCACTGCAATGATCTAGCTACATTACACCCTGCTGTTATGAAATTTTTTTCATATTATAAGTTATCAAATTCAGACAATCAAAGCAGTCATACATTAACAAATAACATGAAAAATATAAACTGCAATTAGCGAAAAGCCACATCATTTAAACTAAAACTCACAATGGTGAAAATATCACAATAATAAGGTTAGAAATAGACCTGCCTAAACAAACTTAATTACAGATGCGTCATAATTTCTTCATATGAAGTACCAGCTCCAAACATGTTACTTCAGGTCAGGTTGACCCTGAAGTAAATATTTGAAATTTGTTGGACAAGAATTTTTTATACAAATATGTTTTGCGATAAGATTATATTCAAGTCAAACAAATCGCACGAGATTAAGTTGAAAATGGTGGTGGTCTGGCTCAGTTGGTAGCATCGTTAATCGCATCAACGAAGTTAATCAACACCAGGCCCGGTTAGTACTTGGATTGGTGACCATCCTGGTATGTAAACAGCCACCCAGGTCAACTCAGCCTGGCCATCCCTCCGTGGGTAGGCGCAATGAGTACCAGCGAAAGCTGGGACGTAAACAGGCACACCGGACGATGCATTAGCCCCGTATCCATGGTCTTGCAGTGCAAAAACTGGTGTCTGGCTGAGGGCCTTAGGAAACGGAGATCAGCGCCGCCCAATCGGCCTTAAGGCACGCGAAGGAATTTACGTTTTAACTTAAGTTGAAAACATCAAAAATCATCAGAATAAAATACATTCGTGCACATAGAAACTCACCAATTTCATCCAGATTCATTCCAGTGACATCAGTCAAACCCGGAAACAGAACGTTTCCATATCCTTCTCTGGCGACCACAAAGTTTTCCACCATACAATGACCATCAGTATCCGGAATCATTTCTTCCAGTGCCGGAAGAGTAAAGTATCCATGTCGGCGAAGTACAATGCCAGCCGGATGAGGCGGCAAATCGGTTTCACTCTGGGCAAGCGTTAACCAGTTAGACACACTCACACATCCATCATTCATTCTACTGAACAAGAAAGAACTAAACGAACAGTCTGAAATCTTATTAAATGCAGCAATTGGCAGCCAGCAATTACAAAAAAATGATCAACTCAACTTCTGCTGCTCTCCAGTGCACAATTTCCAACTCTGCGGTTAAGAGAATGTGCTCCTACTACAGGGATTCTTGATACTAAATTTACTAAATTGATTAATTAATTGTAAAACTCTGCAGCCCTAAAAATAAGCAACCATCAATAAATTGAATAAACCGCTGGTGACATCAAAATTAAATCCTAACAAAATCAGAACTTTTATGCAACAAAACTGTAACAAACTAAAAAAGTAAACAAGCACAAAATGAGCAAGTTTGTTTAAACAATTTACTACAAAAATAAGTATGCCTGGTAATAATTACATTTTTCATTAATTAATCTCTAAAAATTAACTGAAAATGACCGAATTCAAGTACTGGCTCTTGTTGCCTTTCCCAAACTAAAGCAAAATTGAAGTGCGATGATGTTGATGCAGTAAACAAACTGTGCGGTCAAAGCTCACAAAGTGCAGACTGCTAAAAGAACACTTCACTATACAAGTACAGATCTTAATGACCCGTCTTACGTAAAATAAAATTATCAGTCATTTTAGGCGTGCAAAACAAAATAAGGTTACAAATGTTCATTATCAGTCATTTTAAGCGGTTAAGAATTTTAAAAATTTAATCAAATTTCAATACATTAAAAGATTATTTTACTTTAGCGATTAATCAATCAATTAATCCTTAATTTTGGCAGCCCTAAAAATAAACAGACATCAATAAATTAAATATATGTCCAATTTTTTTCAGCAAAACTTACAAGACTGCTGGCTTGGTCATCGAGTTCACTTGACGATTCGTTGCCACTGACAAACGGCGGTTGAGTCAACGGCTCACGAACGTAGTCAATGAGGTCGGGATTGCTGTAGGGACTTCTAGTGTCGCGGACCGGAAACTCATCATGCAGGCCCCCACCGATGCGATTCCGAACATTCAACTCATCGATAGTGTTATCAAGACTTCTACAGCAACACAGACACCAGCTATTATCAACAACTAAAACCCGTAAATCTTAAGTTCTGCCAAAGATAGAAACTGTTACACAAATTTCACACAGGGCAGCTATAAAGTTCAATGTGTCATTCTCAGCAAATTCTAGTCTAACTGTCAAATAAATGAAACTCCTACACACCACTTTTACACCAAATATGTGTATGTATCCATTCAAAACAGGTACTGAGCTGAAAAAAAACATAATGACTATGTTAACAAAACGCTGTCTCAAAAGCAACAATGAACGCCAGTATAACAGTCATCACACGTGGTCATTTCGCCAAGCGATATAAATAGCTACTGTTCCATGCACATGGTCATCTTGGCAGGTGATATAAACAGCTACAGAGAGTAAATGAACAAGGAAATTTTCAGATGCAGATTTAGCAAATATTTCTCACAATAAAAATGCCTTGCTAAGCCTATACAGTTCCTGCTGTAGTACTGACCTTCAAGGTCATTTAACGTGAATGATTTTCATGTCATTTGAAAGCCAATATGCGACTTCCTATTAGTGATCAGTAGTAACCTAGGCCCTATCTTGCACTGTTTAGCCACAGTACATAGTCCCTACGGACGGAGAGACATAAGATGGATGACAACCCATGCCAATAACTCGACCTTTACTACCAAAGTAGTCGGCAAAAATAACGAAAAATCTACCAGGTGTCAATATTTTCACCTATCGTTATCACATGTGAAACGATAGTGAACAGCTGGACTGTAATGTACTTCACATTACTGACAAATTCACTCTAACAGAAGCACATACCCATGGAGGCCGTTATCTCGCGCCTGTCTTTCCGCATCGTTCCTGTCACTGTTCTGCTGTCCAGACAATTCAGCACTGCCATTGCTATAAACCAACATACACAACAAACGCCATGCATTAACTAGCAGCCAAACATACAGAGATAGAACTGCTACATGAGAACGTCTGCATTGTAACTCACAAGTGACTAGGTAGAGTTAGTTACACAATATCTGACACAGTTTAGGTCAACCCCTTGCATTAAACGGCTGAAATTTTGCATGCCCGAGTTCCACACACATGGCTAATTATTTGTGCAAAAAGTTTCCCCCACTTCGACCTAAAGCTTAGCCACAATAAATCCGTTACAAGCAGACAAACAGACAGACAAGAACTTGTACCAATAGTCGACCATTACTTAAGTACGGTCGGCTATCAACGTCAAAAAAACTGAACCAGCAATAACAAACCCTAGATAACAACAACACACTACCAACAAGCATTAATCCAATATTCACATAGCTAAACTTCATACAAGCTAGCTATGCAACAACATGAAACCAAAAACCCAGTGTAGAGCTTTAATGACAACTGGCAAGGAAAGATATCATATCAGACCTATTTTACAGCTGGTGGAACCTGCACAAAGTCTAGGATTCGTAACAGTTAGTTACAGATTAGCTGAAATTAGCTTTACCTACCAAATGTAACACTGTGTGATCGCATATGGCACATGATGCTCCGTAGCTCTGAGATGGCTTTCCCATGAAGAGCTATACTATTTAACCATTTAATCATTACCCCACTGTCCCTAGTGCTACTGACATGGACTGATTAACGAACAGCAGTGGTGACTTCCTAGCTGTGATGTTTGCTGTATGCAAAGAATAAGAGAAGCGTTCAAAAAGTTTCGAGCCTTGACATATTAGAAAACACTGACATATAGACTGCAAAAAAAATTGTCGTCTAATATGTCAAAATGCAAAACTTTTTGAATGACCCTCGCAGATGCTACAGATCACCGACCAAGGTGACTAATTAATATTCTATCTTAATTCCCCTAAACCAGTACTCTACGTCACATGATATGATTTCAAACAATTGCTCCATACCTGGCATCACGGCCATTAGACAGCTGCTGCGGCTGCTGCTGTTGCGTGCGCCCGGCAACGACATCAGCCGATAGGAATGATGGCGGGCTGCGAGCATGCAACGAGTCGTTCTGCTTGCTGCTTTTTATCACCAGACTACGAACACTGCGCTTCGGCACAAACGAGTCCGCATCAAACATCGACTCACCCTCATCCAAACCATCAAACAGCTGACCCTGCAAACATATTCACTCACAGACTCAGAGTGTGATACACATAACACAAAATATAACAGGACACAAGGCAAGTTTTTTAGTCTAAAAAACCCCACACGTTTGACATTTCATACTGTATCTCTTTGTGACCTTACAGTGCGCACTCACTGCTTCGGACATTACACCATAAGCCAGTGATTTTCAACCAGGGTTCCGTGGAACCCAAGGATTCCGCGAGAACCTGCCAAGGGTTCCGCGGCTGGTCAGTAAAAAGATAAAAAAGATAACCTAACATGCAAAATTACGTCAGACCAGGATAGAATTACTAAGCACCAAATTTTTAGTTCGAAATCAGCACTTCTAGCCGTATATTTTTTGCATACATTGTTGAATATTTTTCTTCTTGTTAATAGTCTTAACATATTTGCATTGAACAATGAACACTAACGTATTAGTG
>Ga0209671_1005357_pt1 | contig 12967 bp, 9 predicted proteins | sample WorMetHERISLAND2_2_FD_187401 | JGI IMG/M metagenome (GOLD analysis project Ga0209671, IMG submission 187401) | Marine gutless worms symbiont microbial communities from Max Planck institute for Marine Microbiology, Germany - Olavius geniculatus... | ecosystem: Host-associated > Annelida >... | reverse complement strand
CCCAAATACAACTGTGAGGCCCCTTCATTGGTGTCTGGGAGCGGAGACCCAGCGGGGTCCAGGGGTCGAGCCCCTGGTCAGGGAGTTAGCAGGCAAACCCCCCTGAAGCTGAAACACTTTTGGCTTTTGGACGTTCAGTGAAAACGGTAAATTTGCCCACTGTTGAAAAAACTGAAACGCAAAAAATTAGATACAGTTTGTGTGGTCTGTGCAAAAAATAAAGTTTAATGGGCCGCAGTACGTCACATATTGCTGTACATTAATGAAAAGTAATAGACTTGTACATTTTCGGTAAACTTTCCACATGTTTACTTAATTTATATTTTGAATACATATTAAAAAACTAAAACATCTTTTTCATACAGAGCATGAGACCTCTGAGCATACGTGAGGCCCCCCCCCGACAAGAGGGTACGGGGGGGCTCTTCCGCCGGCTCTGGTTTTTAGACGCTACCTCAAGTCTACAGCGTGGGCCAAAAAATGGCACCATTTTGTACACCTTATAATTTCACCAAATATTAACCGATTTTCTAAATGTTTTAACTGTCAGAATCAGGAGGCCTATATTAAGCGGGTGATGCGTGCAATATTAGTTCGTTTATTTTTATGGCCATTTTGTGGATATAAAAAAAAATTTTGTTCAGTATTGTCAGCAATGCAGGCCAGCGGTGACGTCATGCCTGACGCTTGTCATCCGCTTTGTTTAGTCACGCCGTTAGGTAGTAAGTAACAGCTATAAGCGGCTTGGCTACTGTAAAAATATCTGAGGTGCAATATCTTTGTCATTGATCACTAGTATAGGAAAACAGTATTTTAGTACCTTAACTTACGTTCGGAGTGGACAGGTTGCATTTGTCCAGCGCTGAGGCAGCATCAGCTCAGCCCAATGTGCAAAGTATTTTAGTCATAAAACAGCAAATATAAATGTACAAAACATCAGTTTATACACTTGTTAATGGCAACATTGAAGAACTTGCACATCGAAAACAGCAAAAATCACAAAAGATTATATTATTCAGCAGCACATTGACACACAGTCAGTGTGATGCGGACAATATCACCTTTTGTGATTTTTGCTGTTTTCAATGTGCGAGTTCTTCAGTGTTGCCGTTAACAAATGTATAAACTGATGTTTTGTACATTTATGAGACATAAATGCAGACGTTAAAAGAGTGATAGCGTATTTGGCGATCGAGGCTGCCTCAAGAAATGGCGCTGAATCAAAAGTGATAGTTTATATGCCTATCAAAATACTATTCACTTCATTTTCTTTCCAACAAACTACAGACTTCAGAGGAGTTGAAACTAAACAGAAGTAAGTTTTTCACAATTGTGACAACAGTAATGCATATATCTTCACCAGAATTCTCCGTCGTTTGAGAAAGTGAGACCGAGCTTCTTACGTTCATCTTCAGGAATCAAAGTCCATTCTTGCGACCTGCAATAACAAAGTCTCAGTGGAATTCACTGGTTACACGGAGCACACGTAGCAGGCTAGCTAAAACAGTAGCGTACAACACTAATCAATTAAAATTTCAGTAGTTAAAATGTGTTACACATGAAACATAAGAATAAATTAGTTTTGCATGTACAAATGTCTAACTGTGTGATACAGGTAATTCATTTACTTATTTAAGTAATTTCATTCAGTAACTAAATTTTAATTCAAACTCGCAGTTGAGCAAAAAGATCAGGCTTACTTATCGCTCCAAGCTCCTTTCCATTCGCATTCGTTGCCCCAAGGATTGCGAGCTCGCACCAGCGGTATCTTTCCCTTTGCTCTGCTTGTCTGAATGTCGATCTGGCAATTTTCATACACACATAAATGAGCCAAATTATGCTGCGATAAATAACCATGCTATTATTACAGAAACAGAGACAAATAAGTCAAAGCAAATACAGAGACAAAAATTTAACAGCAACTAAATATGTTAAAATTAATCAACTATACAAAAAATCATAAAACGTAAAAAATGATATTCCATCATGGTCAATGCCAATAACAAAAACAAGAGAACAGCAATGATAGGCGTTGTTACACAATTATTACTTCCAAATATTCTAAAAAAAACTTTTACAAAATTGTTGGTAACGAGCTCAAACAGACGTATGGGACACGTTTAGTAATGTTGTGTGTTACATACTGATTTTTTGGTTTTTACAATTTGTGCAAAACAAATTGCAAACTTCATCCAATATAAAGATATCACGTAAGCCAATACGTACAGTCCTGGCATCAGTAACGCTGTACGCGTGGCCCACAATTAGCCCATTCGCCAATTCTCCTTCCATTGCCATCCCACCTTGCTGCAACACGTATACACACCTCGAAATTTATATCTTATTTATAGGTTTATGTATATTAATTTTTATTCTCTTATGTCAGATTATTATATTATATTATTTTCATATACATATAACTTACACAGTATGAGTCAGAAAAGAGTATTTTCACCAAATACATCAGTTTGTTGACAAGTATTCTGACTCATGGAACACTTGGGTACGATGGATAAAAACGATGTCTAACAATCGGCAACTTACGTCGACAGAGCAGCCCATCATGGACTCGCGTTCGACGGCTTTGGTCATAATGTTGAAGAGATTCGGAGGCGCATTCTGAGTCAAGTCAAACATCTCAGTCACTCCGCCGGTAAAGTCTTCCATTGCTTCGCTGCTTGAACCGCCCTTCAGATTCTCATACGAACCGTTCATTCTGTCCAAAAACGACAAAAGTTTCAGCTCAATGAATTCCTGTGCACTGGAAACACGACAATTTCTAGGTCTACTGCATGTGACAGGAAGTGCAAACTAAAAATTGTATACCACATAAAAAGTTTTTCTGACGTTATACACAGCTGTATTCATCGAATATTTAATAAACACATACAAGATAAGACATAAACAGCATTCATAAACAAAGAAAAAAATGTACACAGATTAATTCTATCTGCCTGTATCTAGCGTAATATTACTGACAAAGCAACCGATCACATTCAACTAAACTGATTCTAAGCCTTCTCAGAGCTTCGAAACTGACAAAATCATAAAAGTGCAATAAGTGAATCTCAGTTTTATCAGTCTTAGTCTGTCTGCAGAGTGGATGCATGATTGCAGCAACAGAATTATAAGTTTATAATTCACTCTCTCGAGCCGTCTCAACTCAACAGTCGACTGGCAGTTGAGTTAGGTTGAGGCGGATTGGTCGCTTAGTGCAAGACCAAATCAAGATCGTACTTGGCATAAGCTTTCTCCATCAGCGCCGTCCAGAACTCGTTTTTGTCGGGCGAATGCATGAAGACCAGACGACCGTTGAAAGTCGGCAGACAGTCGTCGATGATCACTTCTTTCCATTTGCCGAACACCCAGAAGTTGAAGCGAAATATGCCGCAGTAGCCTTCTGCCGGCGTGAAACCCTGGCCTGGAGGTATGATCTTCTTCATCAGGTTCTCGTACTGACTCAGACATGAGATGGCCGCCAACAGCCAGCAATCACCTGTCACAACACAGTCAGGCAACTGATCATAAAAAAAGAAGAAAAAATGTCACATCGCACACAAAAAATAATTTGAAAACTCGACATAAAGCACAACAAATTCAAACAAAATGACCCATTTCTGATAAAAATCAACTTGAATAGCATGCGCGCTGTATCTATGACGCCAGCATCGGCTCTATGAGTAAAGTCTTCTGATTATGTGCTACTCGAAAGTCGAAACTCGACGTAACTTTGCAAAAGTATTTTTTCTTTGTTCATACAAAATTAACGTCAAATCTATCAATCACTCCCTCACATTACACAACAGACAGCATAAATATTTTTCTTTAATATACATATGCCGTGCTTACCGAGGTCTCCCTGTTGGATGTCGAGTCGACTTGCTCCGCCGACAAACAGCTGAGGATCGGAAGTCAGCTCCTGTCAACGATTGACACACATCAGACAATACTATAATGTTAATGTAAGGATAAGAAGTCGGTTTTAGGGTCCAACACGGAGAAAAAAGAAGTCTTACGGGGTCGGTTGCACAGCGCGATGACGAAGTCCTAGAACTCGCGTAGTAGCCATTCCGCTATCTGTAACGGTTTGGCCGTGATGCTGAAATTTGAGCAGAAAGTTCATCAGTGAGCAACAGCATCAGCAAGGCGCGAAATAAAAACTAATGTAATTTCTTGCCGTACACACGACACCATAAATTTGCCCACGGCAATAAGCCTGTAAGTGCACCGCAGTTCTTCAGACACAATACAATAATATTATGAGACGGTAAGCATATACATGTAATGAGTATCGGGTCACAAAAAATACCTGAAGCTTATAACAGTAGCACCTTGAACGAACACATGATGCCACTGTTCTCAACTTTCAAGAAAATTTGTTTCGCCGATAGTCGCTTGTGGCGATTCCGCGCTTCAAGAAAATATTTTTTCACATGTCTAGATACGCAGATAAACAGAGACAATGTTCTTATAGTGCACGGCTGCGAGTTTGCAATTCCGCTTTGAAAAACAGGGGTTCTGTAGCCTACTTAGACGTAATGTCAGGTCTGCCCACGTCTCGTGCAATGTAATAGAACGTAAAAAAGAGGAAAGTGGGACAAATGACAATGCCAGCTACAGAAAGTTAACATGTAAGCTATATGAAACAGCTATACAGTGTATAGGCTTATATCGACAAGGATCGACCGAACAGACTGTTATAGCTTCAATAGTCATATTGCATGAGATCGATTGTTGGTAGTCATGACTCGGCAGTCAGGCCTACTGACCTACAAATCGATTAATCAACTACAGTCTATAGCGCACAGCAAACTATCTCCAGCGAGTTCGCTCTAACACTGAACTACGCTCATGCTAGTGGAGTGGTACAGTCCGTTTATACCGTTGGCTTTAGACCTTATGTTACAGTATCTGTTTTGCTTACATGCAACTAAAAATTTGCGTTTGCACTATACGACTGACAAATATCAATAAACTGCAAATTACGGACAACCGGGAGTGCTTTTGCTTTCTTATTTCTTGACAGTGTGGCTTGGTGTAGTATAACGGTAGCGTGCCAAACTAGTGACCGCGAGGTCCCTGTTTCGACTCTAGCCCGGTGCATTGCCAGAAAACGACTCTGGGAAAGTTGTTTACAGACATGTGCCTCTGTCACCAAGCAGTATAATTTAACATCAATCAAAAGGGCGGTGACGCTCTCTGGCTCGGTGTGGGAAGGTAACTGCGGGCCTAGTGGAAAGTAAATGCCAGCCGATCACCGGGTTTATGACTATGTCACCTGCGGACTGACTGCCTAGATACCTGGATCAGCTCCGGACTCTATGGACCCTACCTTTAGATTTTATTTCACGACCTACTGTGTCCTCATATCTCTCACCACAGTGTCTGCGGTGTTATAATCGCCAATAATCCCACTCCAGGCAAGCGTGACTATTAAAACGTGTCTCGCGTCTGTTTATCACATGCAAGTCCCAGGCACAACACGCTGTCGATCACAGTCATAAAATAAATACGTTTCATCACGGACTACAGATTGTTGTGCTTTGTTCACTCGCACAGTTTACTCCATGACCGTGACGAGACGAATAAAGAGCAAAGTTACTTATACTGGTCATTTCTCCCTTTACGTTGCGTTTGCACAATACGACTCATTCCGTTAAATCGCCTTCTTTGGTTTAGTACGGCGTGTCCAATTATCGGCCGCAATATGTTCAGTTATTCACACACACGCGAGCAATAACCACAATGTAGGCCAGGCCTATTACTGTATGCAGCACATTACAGGGCACACAGACAGCACACGCCGCTGAGTCGCTGACGATGTCTGCAGCTATTTCAATGCGTTTGCGCAGCAACAAACAGCGGCGAGGACTTTGACAGTTGGCCGATGACGCTGAATGCTGATGATTATTACAGCATCGTGCAGCGTTAATTCACTCTGCATCAACATCGTTGTGCACCTTCCGACGCGTGCAGGCATCACCGCCTATTGTACACTTCTCACCTAAATGCCTATGTCTGGAATGGTTACTCAATCAATCAATCCAGAATTTTTGCAGTGGCCTAAGTGATGCAACTTACTTCCAGGTTCACTAGAGAGAGAAATTAGCTGGAATGCAGTCCGGAAAATAGTCAGAAAAAGAATTTGGTGAAAAGGTGAGTTTTGAGTCGCTGACAAAAGGTCGGCGGCCACGTAGTTCGGCAACGTAGTTAAGCGGACGTTGCGGCGCGAGTCGATGCAAGACTTTGTAGACTAGAACGGCGATCTTGTAGTAGATTCGCTCCGCCACGCGCAGCCAATAAAGGCAGACGAGCTCGTCGGTGATGTGGTCCGATCGACGGACATGATATATCAGTCACGCCGCCGCGTGCAGCACCGACTGGAGTCGACGGGTCTTCTACCTGTACCAGCACGCCGTTGCCGTAATCGAGACGCGTTAGCACTAAGCTAGCCACCAGCGTCTTAAACGTGTCGGTCGGCTCCGAGCGACGAATCTGCTGCCATTGACGTCGCATGGCAAAGCACCTTAAAACTGTACGATGAACTAGTCACGGCTATGAACTAGCCTACTAGACGTCCACGGTTGGACGGATCGGCGTTACTGCTGACCGTTTCGTTCTGATATACGCGATTCATTGTTCACTGCCTGTGCCTGGTACACACATCGACGTGACAAAATTCTCGGCAAATTCACTTAATGAATTGCTTAGAAATAAATGCGTTAGATTAAATATCTGCATTGATATTTTTCGTAAAGTATTTGAAGTGCAGTGCTAAGGACAACATCAGTCACTGTTTGGTTTGACGTTATCCAAGCCTTGTCCGGAAATTCCACAACACCGCTACAGTACGTAGCAGTACTGGTTCCGCTATGGTTTTTGCTAACCGGAACGTCGGTCGGTCGGTCGGTAGTGTTTATGCTAGAGCAATGAAGCAGCGATCAGCTTTGCGATGTAAACAACTGTGCATGCTAGTCGACCCGACAAAAGCTGATCGTTGTGTATAGTTGCATCCTGTTCGACGCACCATGAAGCTTCGTCTACACCACCACCTGCCTGCAGCCGCAGTTACAGCAGTGACGAACGGTACACATGTATACAGCAGCCAGCTCTCGACTCAAGATAGACTGATGTACGGCATGGCTTGGCCATTACTCAATAATGCGGCCAGGCTCCTTCCTCGTATTCAAACAAGTTGATCTACAGGCACCACGTGGCCACAGTCAACAAACTGTTTCCCAAAACGGGACAAAAGATCCACCATGTGTTCGGTCATAACTTCCCTGACAAATTTCAGCCGATTTTCATAACTCTTGCAAGAATACTACATAAGAAATTTGGTGGCTCAGCGGTTAAGGCGTTGGATACGAAACCGAAAGGTCCACGGTTCAATTCCCAGCCGGTTCACTATCAAGTAACAACTCTGGGCAAGTTGTTCACACCTACCTGCTTGTGTAGGTGCAAGTGTCTAGTGGTTAGTGTCGACTCGTAACTTTCAGTTAGCGGTTCGATTCTCACTGCCGGTTATTTGTAAGCAACCGTGAGCAAGTTGCTAACCTACTGTGTGTTCAAGCCAACTCAACCTCCTACCCTCCGTGGGATGGAAAATGAGTAGAGTAGTACATTACGGGCTACGGGGTGAAGGCCTAGTGTGACTCATTGGGGCGGTGGTATGTCTGCTAGCTGCAAACCGCGGGTCCAATTGTTCTTTAACGCGGGCAATGGATGGCGGTATCATTAGCTCGTGCAAATCAGCTGCCACTTCCGAGATTGTCAAAACGCTTCTGGCCACGATTTCGTCTCATGTAAGAAGCGCTATAGCAAGTACTGGACTTAACCTTCAGCTTTACAAGGAAAATATGATCAACTCAGCTAACACCATCTGTGTAAGTAGCCTAAAAAAATCTGGTAAAGACTGCAACAATTTTTTGCCGTGTTCAGTGCAGTACGGTACTACAGTGTCAAACTTAGAAATAAACGAACATGACGATGACGCCGCATGTGCAAAAGCTGGCAGTTTAGTCAAGGTCAGTATATAGTTCTGCCTATTCCAAATTCACTGGAATCTCGATCGTTGTGTTGTTAGCCACCATCAGCCACAGACATCGGGCAAGCCGTCTCTATCAGTAGCAGACGTTGGACTCAGACCCAGCTCCGTGGTTATCAGCAGCAGCAGTAACACCGCGGGGGTACTGGGGTAGCCACGTGCTGACTGCTGTCGGTCTGTGAGCTTCGTACAGTACGTAGTTTTCCTACAGTAGCTGCCGCAGCTGTATCAAGTTGCCACTCCGTCGTCTACCGTACCGGTAGTTGCTGTATCCGCAATGCACGCAGTATGCTGTACGCTGTACGTGTATTTGCCATTAAGATCGACGCTGTACAACCAGCCGGCATTCTGTTTCACGCTGCAGTACAGCGCTTTCAATTCAGACAAGTTGATCTATTCGCGGCAGCAACTGGCCTGGCCATTGCAGTCAACAAACTGCTTCCCATAGCCCGTTCGGGCATAACTCCCGGAAAAAAATGGCAGCAAATTTTCATAATTTTCATAATAAACTCGGTGTACCGTCAAGCAATAACTGGCCGCCGTTCTGCACAAATTAGGAAACCGGCACAATCGTAAACGAACAAAATGTTGAATGTTGGTCGAAGTCAAAATAACAAAATATAAAGGAAAGTAATAGAAAAATAATTCAATGATCACAGAAGCTGAAAATAATAGTAATTCGTCAAAATACAGAGATGGAGCACCGATACATCGTCCACGGACGACTTTTTAACAATAAGCGTGCAGACATAATAAGTAATATAGCATCTAACCACGCAATGTCGACGCGGTGACAGCACTTGAAAACATACGCTAAAGCCGACGCCTTGTCCTCGCAGCGAAACTGCTAATCAGTCTCAGAAGAATTTATGCTGTGGTTGCGAGATGTTTCATAACGTCACAAAGAAAGGCAACCGTAACTCGGTCAGTGGGTCAGTGAAAAAAGCACATGCAAATTTTGCAATACTGCACAAGTCCATTGCCACTAAATTAAATTTAGGCGGCCATCCGCATCGACAGAAGTTTCTGTTTTCCCAAAGCTTCCAATTTTCAAGTTGTTTTTTTTACGCCACGCTTAGCGTTTATGTCCTAATACTTGACCCATCCCTGGACTATAATTAATGTAGCGCCAAAGTGTATTTAACTCTTGAGTGTGTGTAATATGTATCTTGTTGCAGAAAACTGTGCTGAATAGCCCAACTGTTTTACACACGCTACACCCCACATATACAGCGCTATGCAGGGTGGGCCAAAAAACTGGCACCATTTTGTATATGCCTTATAACTTCGCCAAATATTAGGCCTAACCGATTTCCAATATTCTGCACTGTCAGAATCCACAGACAATTTGTAATAACACTATTACTTTAGATCCCACCACACCTGAAATGTGTCGCTACACTACTTTGTGTCTTATGAAAACATCACGATACGGCGTTGTCTTCAAGCCCAATACCTGCTTTATAAAACGTTTTGCTTACTTGTACATTGCCTGTGTATAGTGTCATCATCACTGACGTTATTGGCATTTAGTCAGTATTTTTGGAAAGTTTTGTTTACAAAGAATTTTGTGACTATGAGAAAGCGGCAAACTGTCGCAGCGTTTCGCTGATCGCGCCGTTGTTCAGTGGCGTCGCCGGCTTGAGTGCGTCGTCCAGCAGCAAAGCGGACATATTGAACATTTGACGTAAAATAGCAGGATGTGACAGTTGCTTTAGACAATAATTGAGACGTCAGTGATCAAACACGTTGTTTACTGTTGTTAATTTCTTAAAATGTGCTGTTACAGAAGTCGTCTTGTTTTTAATCGTTGCTTTTAAGACACCTACATTTCACAAGGTAGTGTAGCGACACACTGACTTGAGGTGTGGTAGGATCGACAGTGACAGTGTTATTACAACTTTTCTCCTGATTCTAACAGCAAAAGAATTTTGAAAATCGGTTAATATTGGTGAAGTTATAAAACGTACAAAAATGGTGCCAGTTTTTTTGGCCCACCCTGTATATATGACCCTGCAGAGTGTCAGTCAAAACTTCAAAAGTATGTACTGAATGCTCCATGCTAACGTAGTGAGGGCATAAAAGCAGCAGTTGTTACATCCAGTCAAACTCATGCATCCTTCCTGGCATCAGTCGCAGGCTCGAGTCCAGCTGGTGCGATGAGGCTTCTAAAGCGCCCGAATGCGCTTTTGCGCCAATAGCAGGAAATAGTCCAAGATGGCTGGTAGTACATAACGTGATTCAATTTTCTCTTTTCTGTTGCAAATAACAGATATTTAAAGCGCTAGCAACAAATGCCGCAATAAATGCTTGACCCTGCAGAAGTGCTACGTCGGACTTGAACCTTTGCTCAGCAACACAGCTGTCAGCAATCTAAATATTCCTCACGGACGATTCTGATTCTGTCAGGGTCTCGGTGAATTAAACCTGATCGTTTCGAGTCGACTACTTTAGACGCAGACTGTTTAGGCCTCGCCTTTACAGTGTTTATTGAAGGGCAGGCCTTCTCAAAAGCGCACTAAAGTGCCCTCGAGATGAATGGCAAATATTGACACTCTGTTAATAAATACGTACAAAGTTCTCACAACCGCTCAACCTACCTTATATGCACATCAACTTAGGCTTATCTCTATTCTATATGCCACCGCTGTCACTCCTCGTCCTTTGTATATAGCTAATCCTGTCTCGACCCGATTTGCATCATTGACAATGCACTAGCCTAATTGCTTAGACAGCATTATGAAATTGATGACTGTCTGGAGGATAACAGGGAAGATTATTAAAACTGCCATTATAGTTCAATATGCACAATAATAACGGCAAGTTCTTACAATTTTAGCTTTAGGTTATTTCTGTGTTTTGTGTTCCACATTAGGTTTTTTACGCGCGAAAGCAGCTACTGCTTGCAGCGCGTCTTAGCCATCGCAATTCTGTCTGTCCGTCCGTCTGTCCGTCACACAGATGGATCAGTCAAAAACGGTGCAAAATAGGATCACCAAACCTTCACCGTCGGCTGCCTGGAAGACTCTAGTTTCAGGAACCGTAAAGCTTTTCCATAAATTCGAAGGGGGTCACCCCGAACGAGGGCGCTAAGTGAGAGGGGGGTAGGCAAAATTAGGAATTTTTGGTCAATAAGTCGCTATATCTCAGTAAAGGTGCGAGATAGGCCTCAGTTACTATTAATCACTAATAGGAAGTCGTATACTGGCTCTCGATTGGCGCCAAATTCAATGACCTTGAATGACCCTGAACGCCAAAATAGAGGATTTTATGGATTTTTTGGCGATTTCGGGCTGTGACACAAGCCTATATCATTCACGAGATGGCGCCAGGGAACTATCGTTATGCGATCCAGATAGAGAATTTGGTATTTGTATATTAACTTAGCGTGAGCACCCCAATTTTTAGCTAAACTACTGAACCGGAACTGCTATTAGCTTTCGCGCGTCTCGTGAGCATTAGCTCAAATTTCTTGTCTGTAAAGGTTAAACTTTGTGTTCCATTGTTGTAAAGGTAAAAGTTACTGTTCCAGTATTATGTGTCTGTGTAGGCTATTTGCCTGGAAAGGCCGTCCCCGAAATGACCTACACTGTGTCGGGTGGGACGTTAAACTCTACTCACTCACTTACTTCACAGTACACTTTACCGTATCTTTGAAATCAACCTTATTTACAGATCATAGGCTACATGTATGTCATGTAGGCCTATCCATGTTAAATTACTTGTGAATACTGGTCGTAAATGTTCAGGTCAGATAGTAAAAAAATTACTGCAAAAACAAAGTTTGTCAGAAGTTGAACTAGGCCTACAGCTGTAGACTGGCTTTGAATTGTTACGGATTTTTTTTGGCTTTTGCATGCATGCAAGTCGCAGTTAAGTATGCGGAAACTGTCGACATTACTCACTCCAGGTCTTTTCCACTCGAACGGACGCGGTGGACGTTTGCTCGGAAAGACGGACGAATCGTTGGGTGGAAAATCCGGGTCTTCAAACAGTCGGTTCTCCCTCTGACACTGCGCTTTGATCTCGTCGTAGGTCTTGCCCTCCAGCTTCATGGGTGGTCCAGACGGACGCTTGGGTTCGCTGCCGCCGTGTCTTGTGCCCCAGCCGGACTTGGACCGTCTACCGCCACCACCTATGTCGGTCTGGATGCGGTGTCCTCCGGATGATCCGAAGCCGTCAGGGAACTGGCCGAAGTCATCAGCGCCTCCGCCGCCGCTGCTGTAAGAGGTGTACTCGGTGACAGTAGTCGAGCCGCCCGGACCGTGAACAACCGTGCGTGTCGTCTTCATCGCGCTTTACCACGGCTTTACTCACTTCAAGCTCCCTGGCGAAATCACGTAAACACAGAACTCTTGAAGCGTCGACAGCAGACAGCTGGTGCTCACTGGGCTGCTGCACGGCGCCCGACTGACTGAGGACTGACTGGCGGCGCGCAGTGCGTGCTGAGTAGAAGCTGCAGCATCCACGCACCCACCAACTGCACGGCAAACTCGGCTATAAGCTAGCCCTCAGCCTGCGCTGCAGCTGCAGTGCTTAGCCTCGTCGCGCCTTCCACTGCCAAATCTCAACGGTATGGCGTGGATGTCTCAGCGACGCTGTGATTGTAGGTTCTAATTGATTAATAGGGAACCCATGCTTTCGCTTTGTTGTCGTGTGTATTCTATATTCTATACTGAAAATATGTGGGCCTAGATGTCAACAAGAAATCTGAGCTAATGCTCATGAGACGCGCGAGAGCTTATAGCAGTTCTTGTTCGCAAGTAATCTTCATCGTCATCATCGACAACCTTGGGCTCAATGCCCGTTGGTGTCTGACGCCATTGTTACTATCGTTGCCCTGCCCACCGCTGCCTATCTAGGGCAGCGTGGCTTAACTCCTGCAGGGTTGCCCCACACCACTGCTCAATGTCATCTGAC
>Ga0209671_1005356_pt1 | contig 12967 bp, 7 predicted proteins | sample WorMetHERISLAND2_2_FD_187401 | JGI IMG/M metagenome (GOLD analysis project Ga0209671, IMG submission 187401) | Marine gutless worms symbiont microbial communities from Max Planck institute for Marine Microbiology, Germany - Olavius geniculatus... | ecosystem: Host-associated > Annelida >... | reverse complement strand
ACACTGTATGCAAAAGTAGACGGCTGGAAGCGCAAATTTTGAACTAGATATTCGGTGCTTATTGCTTCTGTGGCTTGGTCTGACGTAATTTTGCATGCTAGGTTAATTTTTTTACTGACCATGCAGCCGCGGAACCCTTGGCAGATGCTCGCGGAACCCTTGGGTTCCGCGGAACCCCGGTTGAAAAACACTGCAGTAGCATACGCAAAACGCGTATTGTGTACTTAGGGTATGTCAACATCTGCGCCTGCAACTTGTTTGTTAGTGGACCAAAGTTTACCAAATTTTTTTGGTTCAACGCGGGAAGGATGGTAGTCGATCAAGTTTGTTATCGATTTTCAGTATGTCAATCCGCTCCAGATATATTCACGGTCAAAGTTTAAAGTTGCCCGAAATCTCGCCGAATTTTGAACTTGGGTAGGTCAACATCTGCATCTATAACTTTTATGTTAGTAAACCGAAGTTCGTCAATTTTTTCTCTTTAGGCCCAGCTAGAAATATGAAGGGCACGCTTAGTAAATTTGACAGGGACGTTGTACCACTCCATGATGACAGCATCTCTGAAGTTGAGCAATACTGTTCTGCTTTACGCACTCTTCACAGCCAAGCAGTTGTAGATGCACAGTCGAACTTTGAACCAAACAGATTCCTTGGAACTACTCCGCCTGAATCATCATCATTTGAATGCTACCTTTCTAGATCCATCTGCACTACTCTTGTTCAGTTGCTTTCAGGTCACTGCTAGCTCTTCAACTCTCACAAGGCCCGCATCACTGCAGGCGTGACAGATGTTTGCCCGGACCACACTCTGTTGAACATCTGTTCCAGTGTTCTGCGTGCCCATTGCAACTGACAGCTCAAGACCTATGGGACGATCCAGACACAGCGGCTGATTTTCTTAAGCTCGACGACAACTAACGAAGGGGAGGAGCTGTGGGCTAAACAACAACAACAACAAAATTTTATGAAAAAACGTGGCCATGGACCATGGTCCATGGTGGCCATTTCTGTGTTGCCGCCAGTGGATATGTTTATTGCTAAAACGACAACAGAGCCAATGCAAGTATGTTTGTGTGTGTTGTAACAGGGCCAGTGTGGATCCTGTTGGGCTTTCAGCACTGTAAGTAGATCGCAGCTCTGTTCTTCTGATAGTGTGAAATATAGGTGTCTGTGACTTGTAGTTCAATGGTTGGTTTCGAGAGTTTGTTTTTATTTGTTTTCTGTATTTTGTGTTTATTTTCGAATATCGTTATGATGAGTTATGCAGAAATCTTGCTGCCTGTGATGAGATCTTTTTTAATAGGTTAAAAGTTATAATTCGTATATTTCCTTTATTTTGTGAGACAACATGGCAGACAGCAGGGGAAAAAGAAAAATTAACTGAACAAAATAAACGCATCAGCATAATACTCCAAATGGATGTCACACAATAATTCTTCCCCAGCAGCACAACGAGTTTGTATTGGTACTGCTGCTAAATTTAGCCACAAATTTGCATTTTGTTTTAGAAGTTGATATATTTTGTGTACGTGAATGTATTATGTAGACTGGGGCATTGGAAGGTCAACATTTCCGCAAGACCAGCAAGCTGGTATCACTAAGTGAGCAGAATTTGGTTGACTGTTCCAAGCAGTATGGCAACCACGGGTGTGAGGGAGGTCTGATGGATCAGGCATTTAAGTACATTAAGGACAATGGTGGCATCGACACCGAAGAATCATATCCATATAGAGGCGTGGTAAGACGTGCATCTGTTCACTTAGTCACAATCATAATCAGTTTAGGGCAATGTAAGACATACCGGGTAACAAGGATGCCTAACAAAAACCATCAATGAGTTGTAAAACAGCTCTTGCTGCCGTTTTTGTGTTGATAATCGTGCTTGCTTGTTTTGCTTATTTTTCAGTGTCTCTTTCACACGGATAAAGTTGGTACTTGTTCTAAAAATACAGTAAATTTTCCGTCGAACAATGTTAAACAGCACATAGTTTTCATTTATCAGTGGCCAAAATCATCAGAATAAAACAACACTAGTTGTAGCACTACAAAACCACACGTCAGAATATCGTACTGAACTTGTATAAATTGTAGATAGCTAAATGAGTAAGCAGTGCAAAATTATAATAACCATTTTACCGCAAACTAGAAATGTGGCATCGTCGCATCATTGCAGTTAACTGTCCTCATATTCAAGACATTCTAATCAGAGGATGCAATGCACCTTTTGCTTGGAGTATCATCAGTATATTCTGTGCCCTTCAGTAGCGTAGACTAGACGGTGGTTGGGTCAGTTTATTCTCGATAAAAAATAATTCAAATTGTTGCCACCAGGTATCATCTTTTAAACCTATAATGTGCTGAATTTGATTTTGGCTGGGGCTCCACCTTTGACCCCGCTAGAGGAGTTTACAGCACTCTCTCGGACCCCCTAGCTGGATTTCAGTCAGTCCTGCTTCTAACAAAAAGGAGAGGAGGTGAAGAGGGAAAACAGAGGTAGAGTAGGAAGGGGTAAAGGGTGAGAAAAGGGGAGGGGAGGGACAAAAGGGGAAAGAGAATAGTAGAGAAAGGGAGATGAGGCCTCCCACCCCCCCTGGTTGAAATTTCTGCCTACACCACTGGTGCTTTTTTGCGTTCATTTTGATGTGCTGGTAATTAATCATTTTTAGCTTCAGTGTTGGTCACCTGACTTAACAGTAGTTTAGAATCGTTGATCCCCGATGACATGATGACTTTTAGTAAGAACACGTCATTTGTGCTGGATGACAACAGGATGAGAAGTGTCGCTACGATTCAAGTGGCAAAGGTGCGACTGACTCTGGGTACGTCGACATTCCACACGGTGATGAAGACAAGCTGAAGGAAGCCATTGCCACTGTCGGCCCGTGCTCTATTGCCATTGATGCAAGTCATCACTCATTTCAGCTCTACAGCAGTGGTCAGTGTGTGCTAGTGCTACATTAGTATAATATTGCATTTGATCATTAGGTTTTTTTTACTTCGTTGCCAGAAGAGTTGTGTTTTTGCTGTTTGCATAAGTAAACTTCGAAGTTGGTAATATTAGTTATAGTGGTCGAAGATTAAAATCCGAGACGAGACCGAGACCAGACGTTGCAGCTTCCTAGGCGCTGGCCAAGACCTTGAAGCTCCCGAGACTCTTGAGAGTCTCGGGAGCTTCAACGTCTCACCGAGACATTTTCCGTGATGTATGGGGAAACACATTGACGATGAAAAAAAATTATACGGATTAATTAACTCGCACCATGGTAAGCGCTTTCCATTTGTGATATTGTGGGTTTTTGCATTTTATTTTGACATTATCGCTGAATCATTAACAGCTTGCACCATAAAGAATTGTAACTGCATGCTGTAGACATGAGCCATTATGTTTATCGCAATTTGCAAGCAACTGAAATTAGTAAACTACAGGTGATAATAGCCTTATATGTTGACTACGTTTGGCTGATAGTATTCATTCTGACATCATGCGCTTTATCTTCATTGTGACTAGATCATTTTATGACGAAAAAGGACTGACACGACATAATTCTGCTTTATGATAAATAAGTAAATGAAAGACAAAACTCTGTAAACAAATACGTCTAAGCCACAAATGTCATGCTGGTTAGTATCGCTCTAACTGCAGCTACAGTGTGCATGGCGCGCACCTGCACAAAACGTCTCCATGAGACGCAATGGCCCGAGACCCGAGACGAGACCTACTGGGCCGAGACCGAGACATATTGCTCTGAGACGAGACCCGAGACACATCGGTCCGAAACCGAGACGTTGAGGATTTTGTTCGAGACGAGACGTTAGTACGTCTCGATCGAGACCACATCCCTGCATAACTCAGTGATACGATAAAAGTATTAGGGGAAAGCTACCAACTGAATAGGTTCACTGTTGAATTTCAGATAAAGATTCAATTTCTTATTAACTGTATGACTGAATGACGTCCTCATGCAATAAATTTGCAGTCATTGGTTAAATGGGTTGAAAAAAGTAAGCAGGGCAGGAAGTTGTGATTTTTTGACAGACACTGCGAATTTCAGACAGAATGTTGACATAAGCTTGCAAATTCCTGACAGAAACGATTATGGGCGCTGAATTTTTCCCCTACGTTTTTTCGAAATGAGGCTTTTTAGCCTCAAATTTAGCATTTTTGGATGATTTTCCAAGAAGATTTTCTGACAGCCATAAATTTGGGGTGAGATGTTGCCTCCCTTGTCTCTCCCTTTTGCCAGGATTCTGCTGTTTGGAGTATGCCATCTGGTATGTTGTCAGGGGTTTACGATGAGCCAGAGTGCAGCAGAACACAGTTGGACCACGGTGTGCTGGTTGTTGGCTACGGCAACGAGGACGGCAAAGATTATTGGCTTGTGAAGAACAGGTTGGTAATTTTGTCATCATTATCATCATGTATTCATTTAATGAAAAGTTGACAAACGCAACTTACAACGATTTAAGCGTGAGATACATGTAAAAATATCAAAACCTCTGCAATGTCACTATGGACAAGACCATTCGTCTGACTAGCACCATTATGGAGGTATGGCGCCTCAAAGATAATGGAGTCACGAGTTTGACCTTTTGGGATCACGTGATGTCATCGGTCACGTGACCATTCGACTCCTGGTGGTCAACTTCCTATGGGTGGTCCATAGTGACCATGCATCTATCTAGCACCGTTATGGAGATATGGTTGTTTGAAGTTCTTCCAGGAAGTCTCTTCCAGGAACAGAGGTCAGTCATTAATCAGTTGGTCCTCAATATTACACTGACCTTGGGGTCACGTGACGTGATGACGTCAGTTGCACGGTTAATGTTGTCGGCAAGGTGATGCTGTCGGCACCGCTATTTGCGGTGTGAAAAGAAAGGAACTAAAAAGCAGTTAAAAGAATACAAAAGAAAATAATGCGCGCAAGTACACATTAGATTGGTCACAATCTAAAACATACTATAAAAATAAGGTTTAAAAAGGACAAATGTCATGAAACTGTGACGTCACAAAGAACTATTAACACCAGTACAGTGTTCGACAGAATTTGAACGCCAGCAGCATCGATGGAGCACGATACCCGGCGAAATAACTTCGCTTGCATTTCGAGAATTTGCTGTCATACCAGAAGTAGGCCAACTTTTTGCCCTTTCCATTGCACCAGTCACCGTCAGATTCTGATTTTCGCTTCTGGAATGCAAGCGAGTTCCCCTCTGAGTGCGTGCTGCATCGACGCTATGGCCAGCTCATGGCGTGATTTTCTCGCACGCTGCAATACACACTATAAACAAAGCATAGTAGGTGATGTTATTATTTTTATCACACATTATTTTCGTTGAAATTTATGTAAAGCAATGTTTTTATTTTAACTGATCAGCGTATTATTAATTAGCATTACTTTCTACACATATTTAGCCAATATTTTTCCTGCGATTTGGCCTTTGAACAACTCAACATCTGTTTGGTTGCCATTAATTTCCAACCGTGTTGAGGCGATGCTGGATGCTGGTATGCATCTGTCAATACTTGTACTTTCGTTAGTTCTCTGTATAGTTTCACTGTTCATTTTTTATATTGTTTACTATGATGTTTTTTGTCGTCAGTAAAATGAGTTATATTTGTTGTGATTTGAACTAGTTCAGCCAGTCGGGTGCATTTATACAGACCATGTGACATAATCACTCAAGTTTCGAAACTTTTTCGTAAAATTTTTTTTGAAAACTTATAATCTTGGCATGTCTATGGAAAACACAGTTTACACACTGCTTTTTCGGTTAAGTTGGCCATATGCCAATTGTGTCGAATCATTGCTCTGTACATTAATTTGTGCTCTTAATTTGTTTGGTGTCCTGACAAAACCTGGACACAGTGGGGTACGCTTAGGTTTAGGAAATAAGGCTAAGAATAGGGTTAGGGTTAGGGATCATGGATTAGTTATAGGGTTAGGGTTAGGGTAATGGTTATGGTTAGGGTTTGTGTAGTGGGCTAGTTTTTTCACAGTCCAGGTTTCGACAGGGAACCAGTTTGTTTAATGTTCTGTAGTTTTGTTGTTGTCAGTACCAGCATAAGTGATTGAGGGGGGACATCTGGCCAGGAGGAAAATTCAGTGTGGACCCTCGATGCCTCTGGGACTTCCTCGAACATATCGGGGTGGTGACCCCCCCTCTACCTCCCTCCCTGACCGGGAATGAGAGAGAGGGAGAGAGAGTGATTGCCTGGTTAGCGTCATCTCGAAAATGACCTTAGGGTGTTGAGTGGAACGTAAAACTTTATTTACTGACTCTTGTGGTTGTATTATTGTAGCTGGGGCACTGGCTGGGGCGAGGAAGGTTACATCAAGATGAGACGCAACAAGGATGACCAGTGTGGAGTTGCGTCAATGGCCAGCTATCCGCTTGTGTAAATGGCTGGTCCAGTCGGCAGCGCTTCCTGTGATCAATTCATGAATAACATCATGAATGAATGCATCTGAGTGATAATGAACCACCGTACTATACCCAGGTCTCACACTCAGTCTAAAATTCCTGAAATTTGAGGCTTGTGTTTTACCAGATTTGTCCAGAACATATTGCAAAATTACAAAAATATATTCATCCAGTAGAAATAATGACAGATATGTCATATGTTCTGGTAAATGTACAACAGGAATGAAGTTGTCAAAAATGTGCTCACATGTGCAGATATAATGCGAAGATATGCACTTTTTATGGACGTTGCACATTTTTGCATAATTTCTGCATATGGGCCTACTGGTTTCTTGAGTCTTTAGCATCATTTTTGTACTCTCTGTGGTACTTTCTGAATTAACTGATTGGAAACATTCTGTTAAATGTCCTGAATTTTGACCATTTTTCACCATTATCATATATGAGTTGGAGGCCTGTCCGCTACATTTTGCTTTCATGTATATCTACATCTAACTGGTTGTCGCCATCGGAATGCACACATAAGATGTCACATGCACATTCTCATCATGTGTTCTCAGTTTACCCAGTGGACTATAATACCTTTCTGTGCCTTACTGCATAGCTATGCTTTTCTAATCTGTTGCTATGTATCATGTAGCCCTCCACGTCGGAGGCCTTATTATGTATATCATTTTGCTCCACGTGTTATACTCTGGCTATGGATACAGGATACAGAATCACTATTACAAATGTCAGTCCGATTACGCCCAAATTCCATAATGCCAACTTTGCGACAAAGTTCACGACAAAGTCCGCAGCACATGTCATGTCGCTGACTTTCATTATTTGTGTCCGACTCCCCGTGCAGTGTAATGGACTAGGTTCCGTTAGAGTGACACAAACTGGTTTGTCGTTGACTTGTCACGGACTTTGTCGCAAACGCCTGGACATGTCAAGATGGTTTGTGTCCGCGACTTTCGTGATACGCGTCCGCGATTTTCCCCACATGGAAGTTTCGATGAAAGTCGGTATACATAATGGAATTTGGGCTTTACCGTTCTGTTCAAGCTTACGCATCAAATGCACAAAATTTATTGCTTGGGATGAATTGGTAGTCACACTGTGTTTGCAGTCTGTTGAGAGAAGACGCTACCAATTGTGTCATGCGTTTTGAGCTTGCACGGTTAAAAGGTCTTACATTTTACTGGGTCAGCATCGCACTTTACCCTTTCTGGATTAAAACTCCCAAAATGTACGGTTAACTCAGTTCTTATTCTGTATTCTGCTTCCCGCTGACCATGTGGGACTGTGGTGTATGTTAGGACTCATTACAATGAGTGATACTAAATGTATCATGTGTAAGAAAAAAATGCAGCCAGAACTGCGCTTTTTAAGCAGAGGGTTGCGTGCATATTCATTTTATTTGGAAAGACGTAAAATGTCTTATTCATTCACCATTTGTGTTTTATTTTAGCTCGGACAGTTTTTGTGCGTTTTATGTAGTGTGTTAGTCATTTGGTAAATCATCGCATTCGTTGATCTGAGGGGAGCACTCATGCTTATGTGACGGTAAATATGGATAAAAATGTACTATTTGTGCTGTGGTAATTCCTTGGTGCAGCTAAGGCTGTGCGGTGTCAAATTCAGCAATTTGGGTGTGCTGCCTACTGACACATGGGGAAGGAAGTTGTGCAATTATGGGCAACATTTTGTTAAACAGTCACTCGATCTCAAATTAATCTGAAGTTCGAAACCTTGCACGTAGTTAAGAGTATGGGACACTGATGTTCACACGCAGTTCTTTACCTTTGGCTGAAGCTGCACCAAGGACCCTGGTGACAACTTGGGCAACTTACTTACTTGGTTATGTGGGATCATTTCATAGATATTACATTGTGATTATGATTAGGTGTGTCTCGCACATTTCCCTATGAGATTTCAGTAGTTGGTGGCATACTATATGCTTCTTGCACTGCAGCAATCTAGCCGATACAGGATTTCACAAACAAGAAATTTCTTTGCTATATTTCAGTAGCTTTGCCCATAATATGTACTTCTTTCATGGCAGTGATTACAATAATTGGCTAACGTAGAATTCTTGAATTCTTGCACAAGCATCTCACACTTTCGTTAGAACACTAAGCTACAGAAATGACATTCTCTCAGGAAAATAGTGCGGGATGAACCTGTGATGTTTTTAATTGGATTGCAATCTAACTTGCAATGTGCGATGCATGATGCTTAAGCAGATTTTAATACAGTTTGTACTTTGTTTTGAAGTATCATCTATTATCAACATTAAGCCTCCATGTTGAACATGCAGTTCCCACAAAGTTGACCGTTAGTTTTAGAATAACTCAAGTAAAATACGTAGCTAAAAGCATATAGCAAAGTAAAAGGAAGATTCGTGTTATTCTTTTTCAACTCGTTTAGTTTTATGGTGAGTGCTAATAGATGTAGGGTACACACTGTAACTTAGAGAATAACCATGGAGTAACAGAATGAAATGAAGACACATGTCTTCAGAAAAATAAGCAACTTTGATTACCACGTGAATAACATACGAACATTCCAGTTGTACAAAGTATAACACAGCAATCAGCACCATATCACTAATATTAGTGTGAAAGTTAATTCAATACATACTTCTAGATTCTATTGCAAAAAATAGCTATTTAGATATGTACTGGACTTTTGTTCCAGTTGCATCCAGCCGGAGCATTTTTGACCAGATTTTTCTGGATTTCTACGCACCTCTACAGTGCAATTGCACGATGTACTACTGGTAATGAAACTTGTCATTTCAGTGCTCCAATGCAATAATATTGTTAATGACTTTGCAGCTGCACAATTTCAAAAAGTTCACTTATACTTAGACTGCAGAAAACATGACAAAAAACAATACCAGGTAAGTACATACTGTACAGTATTCTCTGTTCTAAAAGCAGCTGCAGTTCTGGCTGCATTTGAAGATGACCAGCTCTTACAAGATTTTGAAAAATGAACTAATACATCCAAACATTAGTTACGCATTAACCAGGATTAACAATAAAAAGTTGAGCATCAGACAAAATAAAAAAATAAAAAGCAATGATGCTCAAGCAGTGAGTTGCAATATATTTCAATAGTTCTCAGTTGAACACTTGCTCAAATGCAAATGACATTATAGAACCAGCAACTGGAAACTAATCATGCTAATATGGTATCTACATTGATTAACATACATGCACTGTATTAAAAGGCTAAAAATATACTAGAAGTCACTCAGACATGTCCAATATAGCTGTATCAAAAAGTCGCACAAAAGAGCAGCAACGTTATGCAACCATCAGTATAAAAAACTATAAATATTAAAAAGTACTTTGAAAATAGCACAATGGGTGACTTCACTTTTTGACTTAGCCTTTTGACTTAGACTTTCGCTGAGCCAAAGCTAAACCTGAACGCGAAAGTCTGTAATTAGACCAAAGTTCAACTAAACTTTGGTCTAAGTCTAGTGCAGTGATTTTCAACCGGGGTTCCGCGGAACCCAAGGGTTCCGCAAGCATCTGCCAAGGGTTCCGCGGCTGGTCAGTGAAAAAATAAAAATAACCTGGCGTACGAAATTACGTCAGACCAAGCCACAGAAGTACTACGCACCAAATGCTTAGTTCCAAATTAGCGCTTCTAGCAGTTTACTAAATTGCATACACTGTGGAATATTATTTGTTGTTTTTAACAGTGTTAAAATATTAACATTGAACACCAGACACTTAACGTATTAGTGTTAGTGTTAAGAAATTTTGTCCATTTATTGAATAACTTTCATTTCTTGAAACATTCTGCTTGAAAAATATAAAAACATAACTCGCTGCAGGGGTCCAGACCTCTGAGCTTTCTCTGAACGTAAACCGTAAAAAGATCCGATGATAATTTTTGGGCCATTGGCGACCTCTTCGTCGGGTGTTTTTGCTTAAATACAATACTGTAATGCTGTCTACGAGTAAAATGAAATTGCTAAATAATATTATTTAATGCGGTCAAATTCAACAAGTATTTTGCCTGCTGATTTATCGTCTGCTTTTGAGTGCTTCGTTTTCAAGCCCCACAGGTTCTTTGCCTCAACTCCGCTTGGGACATCGGTCCCCATATACCCCAAAACTTCCACTTCGACTATGTACGCCGCTGGATTCACGAATCATTGCATGGGGTTCCGTGAGTGATCGTCACACTTATGTAGGGTTCCGCTGCAGCAAAAAGGTTGATAAACACTGGTCTAGTGACTTGGACCAAGGTTTAGACCAAAATGATTAAAAATGGCGGAAAAAACCACTAAACCTAACAGGAAATATATCAACCAGTTACGCTTGAACTTGCTTATTTAATTGTGCCACTCAAATGATGTAATTATGTTACGTCTTATGTCATTGTGTAGTCATTGGCATTTATTTATGGTACCAGACTACTTTAATTTACTAAACTATCCGTACGTATAGGACTGTAAATAGTCGCCATGTTTTCGCTCAGCTAAAGTCAAAAGTTGAAGTGGATTCAGACTCAGCGAAAGTTTTGCAAACTGAACCAACTTTAGCTAGGTTAGTTCGCTAAACTTTGGTCTAAGTAGGTACTTAAATCGGTACTAAGATCGAAGTTTAGGCTCATCGAAAGTTTTAAGTTAAAAAGTGAAGTCGCCCAATGTTCAACATTGCAAAACAACTACCATACAATGAACACATTGGCAATTATACTGTGTACCGGTATATAAGAATGTTTGTAGTCACAGTCATCGTTATGTCATTGCTGGAATCATCATTCGACAACCACGTTCAGTATGCATGAGTATCTGCTTGCGGAGATTCGAAACGTGATTCCGTAGTTCAACAGCTGTCCGTTCCAAACGGGCGTTGTTGTTTCGCAACTCTTGTACTTTTTCCTGCAGTCGATTTATTCGCTCCAGTTTCCGAGTCTGGCAGCGTGCAGCGGCCACACGGTTCTTTGCCCGTTTGCGCTCCAGTCGCCATTGTTCTTGCTCGTCCAAGTCAACCCTTGTCAGCGAACTGCTAACAGTAGAGTCTGCAGCAACTGACAAAAATGCACAATTGTCAGCAGCTTTTGATGTAGAAGACACAGCACAGAGCGTCTCAGGAGTATGCCAGTTTATATCCTGACCACAGTCATCCACTTTCTGCACAGGAAACTGATCAAAAACGCATGATGAAGGAACGTTTATAGGATGACTAACACCTACACTGTTAAAACAATTTGCTGTGGGCAGACAAGAAAAATAACTCATCTCCGATTGGGCACTCGGCGTGTTTCGAACTGATTCGACACCTTTGCTTCCCGGCCACATAACATTCGAGCATATTCCTGTTGTTGCTAGCGAATACGACGGAGGTGAAGGAAATGAACTGAATCTAGATACATTGTTGAGTGTAGCAAGCTGTGAGGATGCTGCAGTCGAGGAGTTATCCATCAACGTGACCATTTTCGGCTGACTGGCAAGTTGTCGTTCTGAACGGTAGATTTCTTCCAAGGCACGTGCAAATCCACTCGCATATGCCTCCTGTTCGGCAGTCACCGACGTTGGGAAAAAGATCTGTGTTGGTGTAGGTGTCAAGGTGGCGGAGGTTACGACAGTATGACAGCTACCAGATGATGTGTTCTTCATCGGCGATAGCAGCTCGTCAAATACGAGTTCAGACAGCGACATGATGCGACTACGATGAAGCTCCGCCGTGGAATTCAGGTCCAAATTCATCACTCCGCGCTTTTCAGAAGCCGACATCGTCTTTGCAGATGAATGACAAATCGTTTGATCGTTCCTAGTGGTGAAGAATTCCGGATAATGATCCACGGGCATCAAAATCTAAACAAATAAATCACCAAAAGAAAACGTTTACTTTGTTGCACCAACTGCACTATCCAATGAAGTAGGCCTACAAGGTAAAAAAATACATCGATCCCTGAGCATTTCAGGGATTACGACCCTTCCGTGAGGAGCCAGAGACACTTCTCTATTTTAATTAGCACCTATTTTGCACCGGGACATCGTTCATGATTTTTCTTCACGCACTCAGCACTGCCGGCATGTCCACAACCACTACTGGTCAGGAGTCTTGAATTTGTTGAAGTTTGACCATACGCCGAAGAAGAATTTAAGTAATGTGTGCACACGAAAAGTATGAGTAAGCATGTACTTGGGGTAAGTCCAGTGCACTGCGACTGATAGTTTATCAGATCACCCAAATTACCACAAGAGGAATGTAGCCTGTAGGTCCAATTCTAAACAAATACGTAATACAAACTACCTATACAAACTAGATTCGTCACTGAAGCCATGTAAACTACCCGACTATCATTCACACAAAGCGTGGTGTAAACTACTTTATTCCGGCAATCGTACTGTCGAACGACGTACAACGTAAAACTTACGATGGTTGGTTCCGTCACAATAGTTTTCCACCTTCCGATGATGACAGTTTACAACAATTTACTATTTACTAACTTGAAGTGAGCCAAACGCAAACACATCGCACTGCGTAGTTACTCAAAACTGACCTCAATAAGGTCAGCTTCACAT
>Ga0209671_1005354_pt1 | contig 12969 bp, 8 predicted proteins | sample WorMetHERISLAND2_2_FD_187401 | JGI IMG/M metagenome (GOLD analysis project Ga0209671, IMG submission 187401) | Marine gutless worms symbiont microbial communities from Max Planck institute for Marine Microbiology, Germany - Olavius geniculatus... | ecosystem: Host-associated > Annelida >... | reverse complement strand
TCTGCTTGTAACAATGAAAGAATGGTTAAAATCGGTGCTGAACTACCGAAGTTATCTGAAAAATAAAACTGGGTATCCGTTTTTTTGGACCACCCTGTACAATAATCTGACATTATATAGGCTACAAAATTTATTGAATTTAGGCTTAATCGTCATTACACACATTAAGTTACACGTAAATGATAGTGTAAAATTGGTGTAGAGCCTAGGCCTAAGCAGCAGTTTAAGTGCAAGCGGCGCTCGTAAATCAAGAAGCATGAAATTTCACCTGTTGCAATGTTGCTATATATATATTTTTTAAAATACCTCAACTCAAGTTATTTCATGTCGTGGTCGATTTTATCAATACGAAAACTAACAATCAACTTGAAATCGGAGGTATAATTTATGACAGAAATATTCTACGGTGGTTACAAGTAGCGTTCGTTGATGTTGCGAGATATCTTCGTCAACAATAGAAGGTTAGAACTACGAAACTCTGAGAGAGTCACTCAACGTTGTTCATGTAAACGAGGAAATAATAGGTCATATACTTAACGGTATGCCATGTATGGTAATATGAGACGCTACGCAGTCTAATATAACACAGCACTAATAGACAAGAAGCCTAGCTGTCGCTAGAATAGCCGACAGTACTGGTTGTCAGTGACCTTGAAAGTCATCCAAAGTCAATGATTTTCATCTTATTTGAAAGGGTATATGTCACTTCATATTAGTGATTAAAAATAACCTTGGCCTCTATCTCTCACCGTTTCCGAAATACGACCATGGCTTGAAACTTTCCACTAAAAATTGCGACCAAACCGCTGCAGATAAAGACATAATTACTACAGACAGCCTATAGGCAGTCGCCAGCGTCCTATCCGATGGTACCATCGCCGACTTTCTACAACTTACCCTTTAGCCACAATACCGCACGATTGGCATACCATAGTGCGATATGACTTTACAACGTCATCCAAGGTCAGCGATTTACATGCCATTTGAAAGCCAGTATGCGACTTCCTATTAGTGATCAATAGCAACCTAGGCCTTTCTCGCACCGTTTAGCCACAATACATCCGTGACAGACAGAGAGACGGCCAGACGGACAGACGACGACAACCATGTCAATAGCTCGACTGTTACTGTAAGTAAGGTCGGCTAAAAACTGTACGTATTAGAGATACTTACAGAGGCAAGCTCGATCCAGTTGGTAGTGCGTAATAAATCCAGCCTCCATAGTTTTTCCAGTTTCCTCATATTTTAGAATCCAGCACGTTTTTCCTGCAGCGTTTTTAGGCTCCCAGTCAACAGCAACGCATTCAGTGTCAGCGATGCACGTCGCTTGACATTTGCTTAGTCTGCTGAAGTTGTGAGGAGTTCCATACCAACCGTGTACATCTTCAGTTGTAGTCCAACAGTCTGAATTATACAAAGCAAAACAGCACAACGTAACTTGGCCTTCGCATCGAAGGACGCGTGTTGTGTCATCACGGCCTGTGCGATAGCAAAAAGCCGTTGTATAAGCGATGTCCCAAGTCAATGGGAAAACCAAAAATTCGACCCCCCCACTGCTCCCACATTTTCAACCGATCTTTCTGAAACTCAAAACCAAGAAAAATATTCGGGATACGACCCCGCATGCAAAATTTGGTTGACGTGGGACCACGGGAAGGGGGTCTGCGAAAATGGCGAATTTTGGCTTACTTTTGGTTCTTCCTTTTTTGTACTCTTCGCGACGCGTCCAAATCACACCGTAGGACCGATCACGAACAATGAAGGCTCAAAACGCGTGTTTCTGTGCAAGAAAGGGCCTTTTGCGGGTCTCGATGATAAAAAATAAAGTTTAGAAGTCAAAACTCCCCAAAAACATAATTTTTGGGGGCCTGAATGGGCATTTTAAGCCAAATTTGCGAAATTTTCAAATCGCGATATCTCGAAAAGTATAAACTCGATCAACGCAAAATTTGAAGGGCAAGTTTAAGACCCCAAACGGGCTTCTTGGGTGGTCCGGAGTTATCTCAGCTGGTGTTTGAGTTAAATTAATATAATTTTGCAAGAGTGTAGCCAGCCATTACAGGAAATGGGCCATGTAACCAAAATTGGCAATAGTAATAAATTCAAGATGGCGACGGCCGCCATTTTGAATTTTGTTTTTCGCCCATAACTCGCTTGCTATTGCATATATTCGCACGGAATTTAGCACGTGAATTCATTTTATGGTCCTACGTAGGCTACTGAGGACAGATTAAATGTCTAAGGTAATACAAGCTAATACATTACTTCGTGCTTATACAATTTAATTTTTGCTGTTTTACATCATCGCTTATACAGCATTAAATAAATTGTTTGCAGTTTTTAATATATAATCAATAATAAACATCAAGAACTTAAACAAAATAATACTACCGTTTAACGTAGGCCCCTGTAGTGCGTTTTCTGTCTATCACACACTAACGCTGGGCGCTGTGCCAAAACGAATAACCGTAATATTCAACACAGCCGATACTTTTTGGTGTTTTTTTTACAAAAGTTGTATTCGTATTTACGCAATAACAAATACAAGAATGGGCGGATTAAAGCATGCATAATTCGGCAAATAGGCTATGCCCAAAAAGCAACAATTCGGTTTCGGCATATTTTCGACATCAACACCTGGCAAAACTGGGACTTTGTAAAATCATCTGATTTAATGCAAATCATCTAACTGCAGTATGCAGTGATTGTTATTTTTTTCAGACAACATTAAAGGCTCAAGATACATAACATTACATACCGGTGGGGGTTGCAGAAGTCGCCGTTGACGGTAAACTTTCTGTAGTCAGTGGAGACTCGGGCAAACAGTTTCGGTTAACAACGAACTGCACGACTCCGGACTGGTAGTAAGCGGTTGCCAGGTCACTGGCGTTACTGTGCAGCACACACCCGAGGCTTCCCATGTCAGCTGCGACACAGGTTGGTGACAGCAGACACGCAGCCTTACATTCCGATTCGTCAGCGGTCCAGCTGTAGAACTCTCCGTTCCTGGCTGCCGTGTTCGCCCATCGCTCCCAAACATCACAGGCAGTCGAAGTTGTCGCCTTGCTATAGATTGTTGCCGGTAATATACTGGTGCTTGCGGACGATGTCGTAGATGTGAATGAGACTGTGGCATTTCTCGCGAAAGTGGGTGTAGTTGTAGGCGCGACTGTTGTCGTCGTTGTACTTTTCGCAGTTGTTGAGAACATGGGAGGCGGGCTGCTGGATCTAGTTTTGTCAGCTGTCGCATTTGTGGATGCTGAAGTGCTGGTATCAGTAGTAATAGGAATGAATTCAACTGACGAGCCAGTAACGTTCATGTATTTTGTAGTGGTGGTGCTGCTTGTAGTAGGCCTAATGGTAGTTGGAAGAGGCGTTGTAGCAGTACCCGTACTCTCCGTAGTTGCTCTAGACGCATGTGGTGTAGCAATTTCGGTTTTGTTGACTGTTCCATTCGTGGTTGCTACAATGCCAATATCAATAGTAGTAGAAGTAATTTCCAATGGCAGACTAGTAACGTGCATAGGTTGTCTTCTAGTGCTCGTTCCTGTAGTCTTTGCAGTTGTACTGGTCATGGGCATCGTAGTAATTTCAGTCCGGTTAACTGTTTCTTCCGTAGCTGCTAAAGTGCCGGTAACAGCATCCGATGGCGTAATTTCGACCAGCAGACTAGTCGCATTAGCGGGTTTTGCACTAGTGGTAATTGAAGTAGTTGCTGGAGGAAGCCTAGAGGTTGTGCTTGTAGTTTTCGTAGTTGTAGTGGGCGAAGACACGGTCGAAATTGCAGTTTTATTTACTGTTTCATTCGTAGTTGCTGCAGTGTCAATATCAGTAACTTCTATCGACGAACTAGTAATGTTTGTGGGTTTTAAAGTAGTGGCACCAGTTGTAGTTGTTGGAGCGAACGTAGTCGTTGGCGAAAGCGTAGTTGTCGTCCATGCAGTCTTTGTAGTAATTTCAGTTCTGTTAGCTGTTTCTTTGGTATCTGCCGAAATGCCAATCTCTGTAGTAAGGGGAGTATGTCTGACTGGCAAGGTAGTATCATTTGTGAGTTTAGCAGCAGCGGTGATAGTAGTAGTTGCTGGAGACAGCGTGGTGGCTGGGTTTGTCGCTTTCGTAGATGTTGTGGACGTAGCCATGGCAGTAATTTCGGTTTTCTTCACTGTTTCATTAACGGTTGCCACCGGGCCGGCATCAGTAGTCGTGGTAGTAACTTCGAGCGACTGTGTCGAGCTAGTGACGACTGCGGCTTTGGTTGGAATCGCGGTAATTGTAGTGGTTTCGTTTGTAGTTTCTACAGTTGTTGCTGGAGGACGTGAAACAGTACGTTCTGTTGTGATAGCTCTTTCGTTGCTGGATGTGCTCTCAGCAGCGTAACTTACGGCGGTCACTGTGCGTGCGGGTTTTGCCGTAGCCATGTCAGTTCGTGGACTTTCTTTACCTACAATAACAACGCAAAACCCACCTTGCATTCTGCATTTTTTAAATTTGTTGTTGTTACTTTCTCAGCAAACGTTCACTGCATTTGGTTCAGTCGGCTGCATATAGGGACCATACTGTTTCTCTTTGGTTCCGTCAATTACAATAGCTGCACTGTTCTGATGACCCGCATAATGCACTTGTTTTTTACGCACACAACTATTAGTAAGACGTGTAATTACACTACATATAGGTCTATGAAAGGCTGGTGAAAACGTAAAGATTCTCAACAATGTGGGCATAGGGATCTACTGCTAACTGATTCAGTGGCTATAATACAAATAGGTCTTCATTATAGGCGACATGATGAATTATTTAATGTTTTTACAAAGCCACCAGCTTTCAGACTGCTGATTCTGTACTGCAGCTTTCGTTTATTGCGGCAAATACCGCTCAATGTAAAAAAAAACTTCATCGTAAGCTGTAATACATTGCATTATACGAAGCAAACAGTTACCGAAATGCGTCGACTGCGAAGTTGCCTGCGTAGAAGGCTGACATGTACGATCCAGTCTGTATTCCGCGTATCCAGGAGCATCGAAAGTAGTGGCCGTGTGATTGACATCTGTGTGCACCACACAGACGACGGCAGAGACGTCTACCGCAACACACTCGGGCTGTTCAATGCAGAGCTTGAGACACTCAGACAGAGACGTGAAAGGGTAGAACTTTCCGCCCTGAGACGCAGCGCCTTTCTTCCTGGTCCACGTTTCGCATCCTGTCAAACGCATTCAACGTCATGATCGTCATCAACAACATCATTTATTACTGCTCGCGGTAGCGACGACAGTAGGCCTATTGTTTACACACGAGTTTTTTTCTCCGTGACGATAACTCACAAGTCTGTGTCTATCCGCGGCCACTTTCACACAAAATTAGTAGATAATAGGCGAGGCCTATAACAGAAATCGTGCATTTTGAAAAGATACCCAAATGTGACGCCCCGTACGCAAAACTCTTTAAACTAAAAAAATGAAGCTTAAACTGTTGAAATCTACGTTTAGTGCTAAATTTTTCTTATGCAGGTTTTTTGTCTTGGTCTATCTTTAACCTTTTCGGCGCAATTTACTGTAGAAATGGGCGCCGCAGCCAAAACTCGCCATAAAAATCGCAGTTAGCACTACGCGCTGTTGCGCGTGCAAACGAAAAAGGCGAAAACTTTCTGCGAAAAAATAATAGCTAGTGCATGCTAACGTACTGTATACTCACCCCGTTGTGAGGTGGCGAGTTGTGTGCTAGCAAATAGCGAGAAGGCGAAAAGCCACAGCGACCAGACATGGAGCATTCTTGCAGCAGTTATCTATGGTTATATCTGTACACTTTAGAACATGCAAACAGCGTTCATCATTAATTAATCCAATCACTACAAAAACTTATTTGCAAAAAAACATAACTTGCTTACATCGGCAATAATGATGGTAACGTAAAATAACGCAAAGTTCTTCCTGAGCCATAAAACATACGGGACTAAAGCATCGCGCGGTGTGCCCCATCTTTCGCTGGTATTCACCGTGCTTGCTGACGGTTCAGCGGTTGGCTGACTTGGCCCGGGTGGCTGGTTACTTACCGAGATGGTTTACCGGTCTGCAGACGGTCACCCATCCAAGTACTAATCGGGCCCGGCGTTGATTTACTTCGTTTATGCGTAACTAAACTAAACTGCCATCTATGATGACGTCATTTGATGCAAGTGATACGTGAGTTAACAAAAATTACAGATGATCTAATAAGCGTGGAAACTGAAATGCCAAGGGGGTATCACCTTTTGGACCACCCTGTACGCACCAATAAAGCTAATGATCTACCGAAATATAATGCCAAGTTTAATTTTCTCATGACTACCCCGTCTAAGATTTCAACGTTTTGCGTTTTCATTGGGCAAATTGCTTAAACCTTCGGTTTTTACGCCATTAGTGGGAAATTGCTTAATTTTGACGCGCGACAGCATAATGCTTCGCGCGTCTTAGCCATCGTCTAGGCGTCTGTCCGTCTGTCCATCTGTCTGTCACACTCGTGATTTGTATCAAAACGGTGCAAGCTAAAATTACAAAATTTTGACCGTGGGCTACCTCAAGGTCTCTAGTTTTTCGTTACAAAATTTCGTGCCCCTGGCTGCGGGGGTTCCTCTCGAACGAGAGCGTCAAAGAGAGGCACCCCCTGAAAAGACGTAATTTTGCCGTTATTGGCTCGTATAGTGTGAAAACGGTTGCAGATAGGTACGGACATGCTGCTTATCATAACAAGCACTAATGACAGGCTTTTTAGATTTATCAACATCGATGACCTTGAACGACCTTAAACCCTTAAAAGGGTTTTTAGTGAATTTTTCACAATTTTTGGATGCAGCGCACATTTCAACACTGAATTGCGACGAAATGGCTCGAGATAGATCAAGACAACCTGCGTATGAAATTTTTAGCACTAAACGTAGATTTTAGCAGTCCAAGTCCCGACCCCTTAGGTTCAAGGAGGCGGGCGCAGGCGGGCGTCAAAGACGGCTACTCTGTTAAAAAGTGGTTATTTTACGGCAATTATCTCGTGTATAGCGTGAAAACGATTGCAGATAGGTACATACATGCTGCTATTCGTAATGAGCAATAGTGACAAGCATTTTATTGGTGTCAACGTCGACGACCTTGAATGACCTTGAACTCCCAAAATAGGGGGTTTTAATGATTTTTTGCAATTTTCGGTTGTGACACATTTTAAGAGTGAATTGCGCCAAATGACTGAAGATAGACCAAGATAAGCTGCGTATGAAATTTTCGGCATTAAACGTACATTTTAGCAGTCCAAGTGCCGACCCTCTAGGTTCAAGGAAGCATGCGCACACGGCTGTCAAAGAGGGGTACCCCCCAAAAAGTGGTTTTTATCGCTATTGGCTTGTGTAGCGTAAAAACGGTTGCACACAGATACAGACATGCTGCTTATCATAACAATCACTAGTGACGAGCTTATTAGTGGTCTCAACATCGATGACCTTGAATGATCTTAAACCCTAAAATAAGGGGTTTCAGTGTTTTTTTTGCGATTTTCGTCTGCGGCGCACACTTTAAGAGTAAATTGCGATGAAATAGATGGAGATAGACCACTAAGACCAGGGCAGTCTGCGAACAGAAACTGCTATAGGCTGTCGCGAGTCGCATGAGCTTTGCTCAAATTACTTGTGTTTTTATGCACCACCCGGTATACATGTTCGCAACGGAGAGACAGGCAACGATGATGTTTACTGCGCTCCCTGTATAAAAGACGCGTAATGATAATTTATAAACGCTGCATGCACAATTGGAGGTAAGCGAGCGTTCATATGGTCGCTCGCGGTGAATTGCAGAAATCAATACAGACAGACAGACAGACTTAAAACGCAGGTGAAATCAGGTATAGGCCTACTGTGTATGAACTGGCCAGATTTAGTGCATGTCGCAGGAAAATGTAACCAAACAGCCTCCGTCAGGCATAGAGGCAGAGATTGCACGAACGCTGCAACTAGGGTGGTGCAGTGGGGAAACCCCAATGCGCTTTTTTGAGAGGAAACGCTTTTTTCACTTTTTTACTAATTTAGTCTAGGCCAATGCCGGGCAGTGCCGGTCTTCAAGCGTGTTAAATTGTCTTAAAATTGTGCTAAAACAGTTTAATGTACATGTAAGCTCATAAATTTGTTTTACGCGCGACATCCCCGTCTAATAATATTGATTTAGTGTAGACTAATATTTTTTTGATTTTTAGTTTTATAATACATTTTGTTCTTATTTTGGTTTATAGAAATTAAGACAGCAGCCACAGCGAACTATCACTCAAATTGCTCAAATTACTTGTATTAGATCGCACTATTTGCGAGCATGTACGACACATTTAGGTCGATTGTGGCCCCTGCGGCGGCCCTTTACAAGATATAGGCCCCCATAGGGGGCCTACATACAGAGCCGGCGGAAAAGCCCCCGCACCCCCGGCCGGGAGGGGGAGCTCACGTATGCTCAGGGGCCTCATGCTATAGATATGAAAAAATTTTAGTTTTAAAAAATATATTCAAAATATAAAATAACTAAACATGTGAAAAGTTTACCCCAAATGGACAAGTCTTACTTTCATTAATGTATAGTAATCTGTGACATATTGCGGCCTATTAGACTTCATTCTTTGCAAAGACAACACAAATTGTATCTGATTTTTTTGCGTTTCCAATTTTTTTAAAAGTAGGCAAATTTGCGGCTTTCAGTGAACGTCCAAAAGCAAAAAGTGTTTCAGCTTTAGGGGGCTTCAGGGGGACAGGGGCGCCCCCTGTCCCCCTGATCAGAGGCTCTGCTCTGGATCCCGCTGGGAGCTTTGCCCCAGACACCTATTATAGGGGCCTCACACTTGTATTTGGGGGGCTTCCAACTCTCTAGCGCCAGCACTGCGTACATAATTATACTGCTTCAAATTGCGGGTACTGCGAGCCCTAAACACAGTGGGGCTGCTGCATATGCGCTGCGACAGTCGCCGGTGTGCGCTGCATAATGCGCGGAGTCATAAACACATCAGCTGTCGTAATAAAATATATGGTCATGAGACGAAGTAGGTAAAATCATTCACGGGCCGTGACCTTGAGCCCAAACTAAACTTACTAGGCTACAGCGCACTTACCCGTGACTTACGGCGAAATGTCATGCCTCGGTCACGGCTAATTAAACATAATCCGCTAGGCCTGTTTGTTGTTAAATATAATTAATAGTGTAGTGGTGTTGCTCTTAGCTTCATAGTCCTATTTTTGGACTTAGCCTTAACATTTAAGTTTAGACTTATAAGCAAGCCTTAAGTTCAAAGCGATGCACGTTCAGCTCCGTCGGTGGCAGGTGACATTGTTATCCCATATGACAGTTGGGCTATTAATTCTTAGTTGGCTTTCAATGAAGAGCTATGAACTCTTTTTTAACCTTCTATTTGTGTCATAAAATTGTGACCTACAAAGTAGGCCTATAGGACTGCGTACTATAAATGTTTACGGACAATCATATGCCTGACGCAATTAATCACTGCAATGGGCGGAACGACCTCATCAATTCAAAACTGTACGGACGGACAAACAGACGAACGGACATCATTCTCTGGCAAAACCTGCCCATGCAGTAGCATGGCGCGGGTAACTAGAAGGTCATTAGTCTAGAACACAAACCTCCGACAACGCCGTATCAATTTTTGGGCCGACCGTTAACCTGCAAGCTTAAAGGTCCGGCTTTTTGCTACGGTTGTCGTCCGTCCGTCTGTTCGTCTGTCTGTACTATGGCTAACTGGTAGGACGTAAAAGAATACTTTTTACACTTTTGCCAATTGAGGGTTGAATAAAGGGGGGTAGGAAAATGTGCTTTTTTCAACGGAAAACTGGCCATATCTCAAAAACGGTGAGAGATACGGTTTAGGTTACTATTAATCACTAATAGGAAGTGGCATACGCCTTTTCAGGTAAGATGAAAATCATCGACCTTGGATGACCTTTAAGGTCAGTGACAACCAGTAAGGTCGGCCTCAACCTAGCGACAGTTGGGCTTTTTGTTATGTTGTGTTCGCTAGGTGGTAGCAATATATTCGGCGGAAGTTTGACTTACCTGGCAATGGCAAATCATTCCTATGCTGATCCGGGTCACCACCAGTGCCGGATTAATCATAATGCCAATGGTGCACCTGCGCCAAAGCCTCTGAGCTCGGCAGCCTCATAATTTCACAGTAATAATTTTTATTTATGAGATATACCAGAAATGGAAACAGTTGACAAGCATAGAGTTTTTTTATCAAAATAAATACAGTAGGCCATTTTTCGTACTTTTTGTCAATCTTGCGTAATTCAGCACCTTTTGTAATATTAGTTGTAATAAAATACTTGTAACTTTCGGTAAAAATCGACTTTTTGAAATTGAAAAGATTGGCGAGGGGCCTCATTGTTCTAAGGGTGTAATCCGACAATGGTCACCAGGAAAATTTTATCACCTCTAAGTATAACCTTCCCTAAACTTTTCAGTGAAATTACAATAGTAATCTTGCTAGCAAACAAAAAACATACAGTTTAGTAATAGATAAACGTACTAGGCGTATAGATAACAAGATAGTCGTGTAGTTAGGTAAATTCAAAACGCAAATCGTTGTCTTTCTTCAAGTACAAATTAGTGTTACAGTCTGCAACATCTTACCTGCCTTGGCACGTACGTACAGACACAAGAGAATTACAGCAGTGCGTGCAGACTTTACCTGTACATTACCGGTAGGCCTATATAGGTCTTGCCAGATGAAATAGCCAATGCATTGTTATCATCGATTATACACTGTGTCAGGAAAAAAGTAACCTCCGAGATATCGTACAACAGAACTGTCAAATCTAAACGAATCCGAATAAAATTTCGTACACTTAATCCGCAATAAATTATTAAAGCTATCACCAAATTTCCTTGAAAAATATTATTTCTGATCAAAGTTATGAATTGTTGAATATCGTCGATAACAAAATAACTTCGCTACCAATATGGCGTTACACAAGTAAACCCCTCTGTTATTAAACATTTGCGTAACTTCAACAAAAAACAGCTAATTCTAACTGAATTCTACATCAACCATTCTCCACAATTAATAACTCCGATAAAACACAATATTTTTCAACGAAATTTAATGATTGCTTTAGCATTTTATTTGGAAATAAGCGTGTAAAACTTTATTCAAATTCGGTCAGAGTTGACATTTTTATTGTACGATGTTTAGGGGGTTACTTTTTTCCGGACACAGTGTAGGCCTATATAGGCCTATAGAGCTACTTACAATGGCAGTCAGACGATTGTCAGTGATAAATCTTTAGGTCCCACGCAGCATGGTCGTGATTGTGTCCGAGCGAGCCGCGTATAGACGGACATCGTAAAAGTATATAACTATATACATAATTTTGACGCACCATCGTGGTTTTGCAGTGCCTGCATGATTTAGGTCATATTTGCGTGAGCATTATGTTGTCGAACTAAAGCTGTGCATAAACCTGGTCGCATCCGAAAAAGCACGATATTTTAGAAGTTAGACATATCTTTGGCAAAGGTACCTGAACATTTTGAAAATATATTTTTGTTATGAGTCGTTGGGAAAATCCATCTTATTAAATTATCCAAAAAAATTTTTTTTATACCATTATGTAGTGTTGACGTAATAGCGTCATCGAGAATGTCTTTTTCACTGTGTCTAGGATGAAACAAGAAATCTGAGCTAATTGCTCGTGATGCGACGCGCGACGCAGGTTGTCTCGATCTATCAACAGTAATTTAGACCCAAAATTCACTCTGTAAATGTGCGTGGCAACACAAAATAACCAAAAAATACTAAACCGCTCTATTTCGGAAGCTCAAGGTCGTTCAAGGTCGTTGATTTCGGTACTCCCAGAAAGCTCGTCAGCGGTGCTTGTTACGATCAGCAGCAAATCTGTGTCAATTTGCGATCTTTCTCACGCTAGATTAGTGGATAGTAACTGAAATCGCGCGTTTTAAATATATCCAAATTTGATGCCTTCCTGCGAAAGATTTATTGAATTTACGGGATCGCGACTTCATTGAAAATGTGTAGGCCTACTGGTACTACCGCGACGCTAACGCACGTTGCAGAGATGACGCTGCCCGCTAATAAGTTTTCGTAGTGCATGCAACAGCCACGCTTAACATGGCAAAAACCAAAACCAAAGGTAGAAATTTTTGGCTAAAAGTCAGTTATTTTATGCTTCCGATCTGTCACGTTTTTGTTGCATTTTTTTCCAACAACGGTTCTGTTTTCACGCGCGATAGCAGAATGCTTCGGGCGTCTTGGCCATGGCCTGGGCGTCTATCTGTCCGTCCGTCTGTTTGTCTGTCGGTCACACTGCTGTACTGTATCGAAACGGTGCAAGCTAGAATCACGAAATCTTCACTGTTCGCTGCTTCAAGAACTTTAGTTTTATGTAACAAAATTTCGTGTCCCTCTGTAAGGAGGTTTCCCTCGAATAAGGACGTTAAAAAAGGATACCTTAAACCACCAAAATTGGGGATTTTCGTAAATTTTTCGTGATTTCGGGTTGCGACACATATTTTAAGAGTGAATTGCGCCGAAATTGATAGAATTAGACCTAGACAACTTGTATACGAAATTTTCAGCATTAAACGTAAATTTTAGCAGTCCAAGTCCCGACCCCCTAGGCTCAAGAAAGCCCGCGCACGCGGGCGTCAAAAAGGGGTACCCCCTAAAAGTGGTTATTTTACTGCTATTGGCTCGTGTAGCGTGAAAAAAAGTTACAGATAGGTACATACCTGCTGCTTATCATAACAAGCACTGGCGACCGGCTTTTTAGCCGGATGACCCAATAGCATTCGATAGCCCGATGACATCGATGACCTTGAACCACCTTGAACCCCCGCCCCCCCAAAAAAACTTTTTAGTGAATTATTCGCAATTGTTGGCTGCAGCGCACATTTTAAGAGTGAATTGCGACGAAATGGCTGTTGACAGACCAAGACAACC